>RHMF01000888.1_pt1 | contig 16036 bp, 11 predicted proteins | sample 5365151 | NCBI WGS metagenome assembly RHMF01 (sample SAMN10266501, study PRJNA497801) | feces metagenome | isolation source: feces | host: Bos taurus | place: China: Prairie of Fairy Mountain | collected 2017-08-14 | reverse complement strand
TGGAATGAACCTTCATCTAATAATTGAACTATTCTTTCTCTCGCTGTAAGTTTTCCAGTCGCTTTTTGCTTCTCTATCGCTTTTTCTCCCCCTCCTTGAAGCACTACTTGCATTCTCGACTTCAACTCTTTTGCTTTGTTATTAACTGACATAATATAATTATTTAGGTTAAACTCTTTTTTTACAAAACTTCGGCAAAGATACAAAAAAACTTTTTTTCTTTAACAAATAAGCAATAATTATCTACTTATATAAACTATTAACACAGATATATCTGCTGGAGAAACTCCGCTTATTCGTCCTGCCTGTCCTATTGTCTTTGGTCTAATCTTTGATAGTTTTTCTCTTGCTTCAAATGATAAAGATTTCAAAGAATGATAATCAAAATCGTCTTTTATTATTAAGTTTTCAAAATGAGAAAGCTTGCCTACAATTTCTTCTTCTTTCTTTATATAACTCTCATACTTAACAAGAATTTCCGCACACTCCTCAACCTCTGCTCTTATCTTTTCAGGAGTTTTATTAATTTCGCTATTAAGATATGGTATCTTGTTTTTTAATAATTTTAAATCGATTTGCGGTCTTAATAATAGTTGAGAAATTTTAGTTTTTTGAGTAATAGAAGGAGTATTCAATTCTTGAAAACTTTCATTCACTTCTTCAGGCAAAGCATTGTTTGATTTAATAAAATTAACTACTCTTTCTATGTTTTCTTTCTTAGACTCCATTTTTTGAAGTCTGTATTCACTAGCAAGTCCTATTGAATGACCTATTGGAGTAAGCCTTTGGTCTGCATTATCTTGGCGTAATAATATTCTATATTCTGCTCTTGAAGTAAACATTCTATAAGGTTCATCAACGCCTTTTGTTATCAAGTCATCAATCAACACTCCTATATAACTTTCTGAACGTTTCAATATTATTGGCTCACTTTCTCTTATTAGCATACAAGCATTTATACCTGCAATTAAGCCTTGCGCTCCTGCTTCTTCGTAACCTGTTGTTCCATTTATTTGCCCTGCTAAGAACAATCCTTTAATTAATTTTGTCTCCAAATTGGCTTTCAATTGCGTTGGAGGGAAATAGTCATATTCTATTGCGTAACCAGGTTTTTGTATTATTGCTTTTTCAAAACCAGGTATTGTTCTCAAAGCCCTATACTGCACCTCCAATGGCAATGACGAAGAAAAACCATTAATATAATATAGATTGCTATATCTTGATTCAGGTTCTACAAATAGCTGATGTTTGTTTTTATCAGAAAATCTTTCAATCTTATCCTCTATTGATGGACAATACCTTGGACCTCTTCCTTGTATTCTTCCCTGAAACATAGGGGATTTTTCAAAACCTTCTCTCAAGATATCATGTACCTCATCGTTAGTGTAAGCAAGGTAACAACTTTTTTGTTCTATTAATTCTGTTTTAGAATCTATGAAAGAAAATTGTTCAGGGTTGTCATCTCCTTTTTGTTCTTGAAGAATAGAAAAATCTATTGTATCGCCCACAACTCTCATTGGCGTACCTGTTTTAAGTTTTTCTACTTCAAATCCTATTTCTTTCATCTTTTCAGACAAGCCTTTTGAGGGTTCTTCTCCTATTCTTCCGCCCTCAAAATTAGTTTCCCCTATATGTATTTTACCATTTAAGAATGTTCCATTTGTTAATATAACAACTTTTGACTCTATTCTTAATCCTATTTTTGTAACAACTCCTTCTATCACTCCATTGTTAATAATCAAATCAACAACCTCATCTTGCCAAAGTTGTAAATTAGGAGTTAATTCAAGTTGTCTTCTCCACGATATTCCAAATGTAATATTATCTACCTGTGCTCTTGGTGCTCTTGGACTCCACATTGCAGGACCTTTACTCCTATTGAGCATTCTAAATTGCATTGTGTTTTGGTCGGTTATTATTCCCGACATTCCACCCAAAGCATCAATTTCTCTAACAATTTGTCCTTTGGCAACACCTCCCATTGCAGGATTACATGAGAGTTGTGCTATAGCATTAAGATTTTGAGTTATAAGTAAAGTTTCCGCTCCCATCAATGCCGAAGCCCTTGCAGCCTCACAGCCTGCATGACCAGCACCTACTACAATTATATCAAATTTTTGAAACATTATTTCTTATTTATAAAAGTTGAAAGTACAGATAAACAGTCATTTTCTAATCGTCTCATATTCTCACTTTCCGACTCTGTTTTATCTTTATTTCCTAAAAGATGTAAAATTCCATGAATAATAACTCTATGCAATTCCTCTTGATAAGGAGTTCTCAATGTCTTTGCATTATCCTTTATTCTATCAATAGAAATAAACAAATCTCCAGAAACAACATCTGCCTCTGAATAATCAAAAGTTATTATATCAGTATAGTAATCGTGATTTAAAAACTCTTTATTGATTTCTAACAACTGTTCGTCAGAACAAAAGATATAGGATATTTCTCCTAACTGTTTATTATCGTTCTCAATGGTTGATTTTATCCATTGTTTTAAAATAGTTCTATTTTTTAAGGTACAATTTGTTTGAAACGCAAAACTAATTCCCATAAGGCACTTATTTTATATTTTGAGGCATTCTATTTGAATTAAATTCTTTAATTTTTTCTTGTCTATGCAAAAGTAGTTCAGGTTCTATACCATTTACAAAAAACAAAAGCTCTATTTTTCTTCCCTCTTCTGTTATTATTATTTGGTCGCTCAACTTTGAAATCAAGAACACATCAACATCCTTTTCAGTCTCTAATTCTTTTTCTTTATCAAAAACAATTCCCGAAAAAATTTCATCTTTACATTCAATAGAAAAACTAACTCCGCCTACACATTGTTCAAAACAAAACACAATATCCTTACTTTCAAGTTCATTTTCATAGAAAGAAGTTATCAATCTCACAACTTGCTCTATCGCTACCGAAATTGTTCCATAGTGATAGTTTATATTATGTTCTTGACAGATGTTTTCTACAAAATTATTTATTTTATAAGTTTGAGTTAATAGAACTTTACTTGTAAAACTTCGTGTATCCATTATTTATTTTGTGTTTTATTTTCCAAATTGTAAAAATACTCATTTACCTTTCCCTTATAAAAAGGAGTAAACATTGGTTGTATTTGTTTAAAAATCTCTATTTCTTTTTCGTTTAACTCTTTAAATTCTAAAAAGTCTTTTATCTCTGCATTCTTTTTATCTTTCCCTACCTTAGATTCTCGTTTATCGTCTTTGCCTTGTTTCTTTTCTGCTTTTTCATGCTCAAGTAGTCGAGTCAATATCTTTGCTTGACGATTTATTGTAGCACGATTTATCTTTTTGTTTACGATTTCTTTTTCGGTTTGTTCCATTTGTTTAGAAATTTCATTGAGTAATTTTGAAGGTTTACCTTGCTCGGCTTTTAGTTTCTCAGCTTCTTTTTGCAAAAGCTTTCTTATCATTTCTTGTTGTGCAGCGGCTTTTGCTAAAGACTCATTTAGTTTAGCATTTTCTCCTATTTTTTTCTTGCCTTGTTCTTGTCCTTGCTCTAATTCTTTTTTCAATCTTTCTAACTCTTTGTTTAAACTTTCTTGCAAGTCTTTTAAGCTTTGTTGTGAGGGTTTATTTTGTTGCGAAGACTGAGAAGGATTGTTGCATTGTTGAGAAGATTTACTTTTGCTATTGCTACTTTGTTGTTGATTCTTCATATTTTCAAGGCTTTCTCTAAGCATCAATGCCAAGTTATTCATTGACGACATTGCATATTGTTGCCAAGACAACACGGAGTTGTTTCTGTAATTAGAATAGTGAACTTGATTATATTGCAAAAGCGTTTTGATTGACTTTTCTACATTATCATCTATCTTCGTTAGTTCTTGATTTATCATTGAGCCTATTTGTGGTTGTCGTTTACTCATATTAAATAAGGTGTCCGATATTGGCTTTATTTTCTCTCTTAAATGATATTGACTCTTAATGATTTCTTGATATGTAGGGTCTGATACTTTTGTGATTTTTATCTTATTCATCAATTCTTCTTGTTGTTTGGAGATTTGAACCAAGCTTTTTAAGATTTGTCTTACTTGTTCAATATCTTCTCCCAACTGATTGGATTGATTTTCCGAAGCTTGCGCTTTTATATCGTTAGACATCTGCTGCATTTGTTCGGCAGCAGAGTTCATATTTTGCTTTGCTTTGTTGGTTTTGTTTTGATTTAATCTTTCCTCTGCCTCTTTTTGATTTTGTTTTATTTCTTCTTCTAATTGTTTATTTCGTTTTATCGGCTGATAATCATCTATTTCTTGCGATAGTTTTTCTATCTTATCTAATCTCTTTGATTGCTCTTCAAATTCCTTTGAAATATTTTTTTGTTTCTTTGAAATATTTTCTTTTTCCTTAGGAATATTTTTCTTTTCCTTAGAGTTTATTTTCTCAGATAATTCCTTTTGTTTTTTTGACAATTCATCTAATTTATCTGTCAATTCATTTGTTAATTTTTCTAATTCTAATCTCTTATAAATCTCAAGATTTTTATCTAATTCTTTTGAGAGGTTTTCATTATTCATCTTTATGTTATTCAAACTCTCGTTAAGTTTGTTTTTATCTATGTTTTCTTCTGAAAGTTTCTTTATTTCTTCAAGAATTTCTTTCATTTGCTCGTCTAATACTCTTTCAAATAATTCTTCTAACTCTCTTTGTTTTTTTAAGATTTCTTCTTCTTGTTGAGTTAGTTTTTCGTCTAAGGCGTTATTTTCTTCTATGGATTGTTTTATCTCTTCTATGGATTGTTTTATCTCTTCTTGTTTTTTAATTAACTCTTTTAATTCTTCTTTGTCTTGCCAAGATAATTCTTGTTTGCTTATAAGTTTTTTGCTTAGTTCGTTGATTCTCTCTTTCAATTCTTTAATAGAAGATAGTGTTTCTTGTGTTGTGTTTTTTATGTTATCGGAATTTGATTCTTTTTTCAATTCTAATTCTTTTTCTGTTGGAATATCAAATAAAAATATCTTACTTCTTGTTGTCTTTCCGCCGCTTATCGCATCGTTGTCTTTTACTTCAAAATAATATTCTAATTTATCTCCTTGTTTTAAGGTGATTTCTGATAAATTATAGTAAAAATCTTGTGCGTTTTCTTCTTTATTAACCTCTATTAAATCGGAAGTTTTTATTGTGTCTTTATCTCTTATTTGATTTAAACAAAACTTCAATTCAGAAAATCCGTAATCGTCTTTTATTTGTCCTCTAAATAATATTCTATCTGGCAGAATACTATCCTTATGCTCTATAACTGCTATTTGTGGATAAAGGTCTTCTATTACTTTTATTTGAATGTTTAATGTATCTGAATATTTTGTGAATTGATTTTCCGTTTTTATATCAAAAATCATATCATTCATTATGGTTTGTGTATAGGAAAATTCTCCTTTATCATTAGGCGAAAACAAGATTTTATTGCTATCCTTTATGAACAATATGTTTTTTGTATCTCTAACCAATCCTTCCCAAACTATTTTAGAACCTTTTGGTACACAGACCTCGTTTAAGAAGGTAATTGTTGTTGATTCTAATTTTGTGTATGCGGGTGGAAATACCTTCGCTTTAAGATTTACTATTATAGGTTTTGGATTTACTTTTATTAAATACTTCTTGCTACTATATCCGTTGGCATTAAAACTAATAGATGTGTTTTTTTGTAGTTGAGAAATCTTGTATGAAAACGTTGTTTTACTATTTTTTCTCATCTGAAACTCGTTTTCATCTACCTTTATATAGACTACATCTGGCAATGCGTTTCCTTTTACTTTTATTTCCACATTATAATCCTCTTGTTGAAGGATTTCTAAGTTACGATTCTTTAAAATAAATTCAAAAGGTGCTGGTTTCTCAAAATATTGATTGTGATTGATGTATCGATATGTGCTATCCTTTAAGAAATCAGGAAAGAAAATTCCTATTATCAATAGAAACGCAACTATAATTAAAGAGATTAGACCTATTTTCTTAGTCTTTTTCTTATCAATAGCCTTGTGGAATGAAATAGGATACAGTTCTTTTGTTTTTTGGTCAATACTTGCAAGCAAAATCTCAGACTCTTTTGTCAAAGACATTTGCTTTAATTGAAGAAGGTTTAGTAATTTATCCGCAACCTCAGGGAAATGTTTCCCTATTATTTGAGCGGCTTCTTCGTATGATATGGTTTTTCCAATATTCAAAAGTTTGGTTAGTGGGAAAACAACATATCTTATCAGCAAAAAAAGTGTTGCAGCAGAATATAGATAGAATATTATTGTTCTAACAACAACGCTATTATATCCTACAAACTCTATTAAAGCAAATATAAGGAATAAAAAAACTAAAAGGGCGATGAAATAAAACACCCCCTTTAGTAGAACGTTTTTATAATATTTTCGGATAAATCCGTTTAACTTTGATAGAAGTAAATCATTATTCTTTAGCATGTTCTTCTTCTGTAGCCATGCCTATGTAGATTGCAGATAAAAGAGTGAACACATACGCTTGAATAAATGCAACTAAGACTTCTAAGGCTGTCATAAACAAAGCAAAGAATACTGGTAATATAGAAGTTCCATAGCCTAAGGCTGCACTTTGTTCTCCAAATATGAATATGATACAAATGAAACTCAATATCATAACGTGTCCTGCAGTAATATTTGCAAACAAACGTATAGTCAATGAGAAAGGTTTTGTGAATATTCCTAAGATTTCAACAATCGGCATAATTGGTAATGGGAATTTTAACCACCATGGCACACCTGGCATATTGATTATGTGTACCCAATAGTGTTTATTTCCACTTACGTTAGTAATTACAAAAGTAAATAGCGCCAAACATAATGTTACAGCAATGTTTCCTGTAATATTTGCTCCTCCTGGGAAGAATGGAAACAAACCTAATAAGTTTGAAAAGAAGATAAATAAGAATGCTGTAAGCAAATATGGTAAATATTTTCTGTATCGATGTTCTCCTATTGAAGGTACTGCTATGTCGTTTTTGATAAATGAAATGAAATACTCAACAACTGTAAGCAATCCTTTTGGTGCTTGTCCTTCTCTTTTCTTTGCGCTTTTTGCACCTTTTAAAACCAAGAATATTATCAAACCTGAAACAATAAATATCGCAAAAACATTTTTAGTTATAGATAAATCCAAAGGCTTCTTTCCTGTATAAACACCATTTTCATCAACACATATTATTGAACCCTCTAAACCTTCTCCATCTTGTGCTGTTGCTATTTTATATCCCTTGTAAGGAGAATGTCCATGATGAAATTTACTTGACATAAACACATCTACCTTTCCTTCATTTATCAAAATCATCGGCAAAGGTATAGAAACATCTAAATCACCATAAGTAAAAACATGCCAATAATAAGAATCACCTAAGTGTTCCATTATCAAATGTCCTGCATCAAACTTTTCTTTTTCTTCACTAGCGTTCGCAACTCCAAAAGATGCGATAAATAAAGTTAAAAATAAAAATATTCGTTTCATCATTCTTACGATTTAAGACGCAAATTTAGTAAATAATTTTTGTAATGCAAGCATTTTTTTATTTTTTATCGCAAATTATGTTTTATCATGTGATTTGCAAACCAAATTACATTCATTTTTTTGATGCTTTTTATTTATTATAAAATTCTAAAAATACAATTTAAATATAATACTCATTGAACGTATGTCAAAAAATGGATATTTAATATTCCTTTTGGATTAAGGTTAATTATTTCGGTGTTTTTCGTAACTTTGCACATAATTTATAAAATCTCTAATTAGGAAGTGTAAGTGAAAGACTCTTTTTCATCAAGGCGAATAACCATTTCAGCAATATTTATTATTGTTGGGATTATCTATATCATAAGACTTGCACATCTTCAAATAGTTGATGACTCCTATACACGTCTTGCAAACAAAAATGCATTAAGATACCTAACGCAATATCCATCAAGAGGACTTATTTACGATAGAAACGGCAAGTTATTGGTTTATAACGAAGCTGTTTACGATTTAATGGTTATTCCTCGTCAAGTTAAAGACATTGACACAAATGAATTTTGTTCTCTATTAAAGATTTCAAAAGAGGACTTCATAAAAAAAATGGAGAAAGCAAAAAGATACTCCACATACGCCCCTTCAACATTTGAAAAACAAATATCAAAAGAAGATTTTGCCCCACTTCAAGAAAAATTATACAAGTTTGAAGGATTTTATGCACAAAGTAGAACATTAAGATACTATCCAGACTCTGTCGCTTGTCATATTTTAGGATACATTGGCGAAGTAAACGAAAAGACAATTGAAGAAAATCCTTACTATAAGAAAGGCGACTATATAGGAATGAGTGGTTTGGAAAAATCATACGAAGAAATCCTTAGAGGAAAGAAAGGAAGTAAAATCACATTAGTTGATGTTCACAACAGAGAAAAAGGCTCTTTCCAAAACGGAATGTACGATACTATGGCTGTAGCAGGACAAAATCTTTACAGTACAATAGATATAGAATTGCAAAAGTACGCTGAAAAAATAATGGCAAACAAAAGAGGTTGCATTGTAGCAATTGAACCAAGCACAGGCGAAGTTCTCTGTTTTGTTTCCGCACCATATTACAATCCTAACCTACTTGTTGGACGCGTTAGAGGAGAAAACTACAAAAAATTATCCGATGACATTTCCAAACCTTTATTCAACAGAGTCTTAATGGCAGAATATCCCCCTGGAAGTATATTTAAAATTGCACAATCTTTAATTGCATTAGACATGGGCGTAATAACACCAAACACAGGTTTTGTTTGCGACAAATCCTTAGTTGGTTGCCACAATCACCCTTCGGCAAGCAATGTAAGAGATGCCATAAAGATGTCCTGCAACCCTTATTTTTACCGAGTATTCCAAAGAGTAATACAAAGAACCAACCCAAAAACAGGAAAAATTGATAGTAAATATGGGCTAACCCAATGGAATCAAGCAACAAAACGCATGGGCTTTGGAACAAGATTAGACATCGACCTTCCAAGTGCGAGAAAAGGATATATCCCCGACACAACTTTCTACAATAGATGGTATCCTGGTGGTTGGAATTTCTACACAATCTATTCCAACTCAATAGGACAAGGAGAAGTTGGTGTAATTCCTTTACAGATGGCAAACTTTGCTGCATTGGTTGCAAACAGAGGCTGGTATATAACGCCACATATAGTTAGAAACTTCGGAGATGAAAACCAAAAAACCAAATACACAAAATATTCTAAAAAGAATTATAGTTTAATAGCATCATCATATTGGGATATTGCAGTAGAAGGGATGTGGGGCGTAGTACATGAGGCAGGCGGAACTGCAAAAAGAGCAAAAATAGACGACATTGCAGTATGCGGAAAGACAGGAACAGCAGAAAACATTGGAGATGACCATTCCGTATTCATTTGTTTTGCGCCAAAAGACAATCCACAAATTGCAGTTGCCGTATATATAGAAAACGCACAAGGAGGAGGTGGAACTTGGGCTGCACCTATTGCAAGTCTTATAGTAGAAAAGCACATAAGAGGAAAGGTAGAAAGAGAGGATATGGAGAAATACTACATTGAAACAAACCCTTGCCAACCTTTACCTTTAAAAAGAAGAATAAAACCTAAGAAAAAATAAATTTTTCCTTAGACTTAGAAAAATAATGGACAGAAAAAATAAAAGTTTACTTAGAAATATTGATTGGAGTGTTATAATAATTTACTTAACACTCGTATTCTTTGGTTGGATAAACATATATGCTGCCGTTTATGAAGGAGAAGGCAGCAGCATATTAGACTTTTCAAGCAGATATGGCAAGCAATTAATTTGGATAGGAGCCTCTTTAGTGATTGCTTTGTTTGTTTTAATTCTCGACCCCAAGTTTTTCTCTCAAACTTCCTATGTCATCTATGGAATATTCATTCTAATGCTAATATCAGTCTTAGTAATAGGCTCAGAAACCAAAGGAGCAAAATCGTGGTTTGGCATAGGAGACTTTGGAATACAACCTTCCGAATTTGCAAAAGGTGCGACAGCATTAGCCTTAGCGAAAACCCTATCCTCAGTTACAGCCGACTTTAAAAAATGGGAAACACGCATATTGGCATTAGCAGTAATTGCAATTCCAATGCTTTTAGTTTTACTACAAAACGATACAGGTTCAGCATTAGTTTTTTGTTCCTTTGTATTTGTCTTGTTTAGAGAAGGCATGTCCTCTTATGTATTAATCTTAGGTGCAGCCTGCATCTTACTATTCATTCTTGCACTGCTTGTAAATCAATACTTATTAATAGGAATCTATTTTGCCATAATACTTCTCGCATATTTATTTATCAGAAAACGAACAAGAAAAGCTAACATTTGGATTTTCTTAATAGTATTCATAGGCTCCTCACTATTTACCTTAGCCGTTGATTTTGTTTTTGAAAACGTACTAGAACAACACCAAAAAGACAGAATAGAAGTCTTACTTGGAAAGAAAGAAGACTTTAAAGGCGTAGGATACAATGTAAATCAAAGTAAGATAGCAATAGGTTCGGGAGGAGTTTTAGGTAAAGGATTTTTGAATGGCACACAAACCAAATTCAATTTCGTGCCAGAACAAGACACCGACTTTATATTCTGCACAGTAGGTGAAGAATGGGGCTTTGTAGGCTCATCGCTAACTGTCATTTTATTTATTCTGCTCTGTATAAAACTCATAAAAATGGCAGAAAGACAACGTTCCAAATTCGCAAGAATATACGGCTATTCCGTAGCCAGCATTATATTTTTCCATTTCTTTGTAAACATTGGCATGACCATAGGACTGTTACCCGTAATAGGCATACCTCTACCATTTATTAGTTATGGAGGCTCTTCTTTGTGGGCATTTACTTTCCTACTCTTTATTTTCATCAAACAAGACGCTCAACGACAAGAGCTAATTTAGAATATTACAAAATAAATTGCAGATAATTCAGCAAATATTTGTAATTTTGGCGATTGATTATGAAAAATAGAAATTATAATAATTCAATAATACCGACAAAATCATTAAAATACATTATCATACTTATTTTCAGTATAATAATGTATCCTTCTGACTTATTTTCCCAAGACAGAAACAAACTCGAAAAAGAGAAACAAAAACTCGAAAAAGAGATTGCTTCTATGAATAAAATACTCAATGAGACAAAAAAAACAAAAAAAATGTCCACTTCCGAGTTAAGAGTATTAGAAAAAAAGATAGAACAAAGAAAGAAGTTAATCAAAAATATTAACTCCCAAATGGGAATGCTTAACAACGAAATCAAAAGCACCCAACAGTCAATAGGAGAATTATGTAAAGAAATTACAATTCTAAGAGATAGCTACGCACAAATGCTTCGTTACGCTCAAAAAAACAAAACAAATACAGACAAACTTTTGTTTATATTTTCGTCAAAGGATTATAAAGAAGCATATCAAAGATACATATTCTTCCGTCAATTTGGCGAATTACAAAAAGAGAAACTCTCACAAATACAAGCAAAAACCAATGAATTGTCAAAACGCACCAATGAATTAGAACTAAAACGCACCAATCAAGAAAAACTATTACAACAAGAATTAAAAAATTCTAATGCTTTAAACAAAGAAAAGAAAGAAAAACAAAAAACAGTCAATCAACTACAAAAGAAAGAAAAGCAATTAGCAAAAAATCTAAAAAGCAAACAACAACAAGTCAAAAAGCTACAACAACAAATCGATAACGCCATAGCGGCAGAGGTAAAAAAACAAAAAGATTTAGCAGCGAAGAAAAAACAACAAATGGCCTCTACACCAGCCGCCAATAAAAAAGAAGCAGAAGCCAATAAAGCTGCAATGGAAACTGCAAAGAAAAAGAACTACACCATAGCAACAACCCCAGAAGAAGTAGCATTATCAAGTAGTTTTGAAGCAAACAAAGGAAAACTTCCTTGGCCAACAACGCAAGGTGTGATCGTATCTCAATACGGCGTTCACAAACACCCTGAAGTTGCGGGAGCCGTTATCGAGAACAAAGGAATCGACATAAGAACAACAAAAGGCTCTGTTGTAAGATCAATTTTCAAAGGCGAAGTATCAAGAATAGCAAAAGGCCCGACAGGACTTTTAGTTGTAATCATACGACACGGAGAATACATGAGCGTTTATGCAAACCTTAAAAGCGTGAGTGTTAAGAACGGACAAAAAGTAGATACAAAACAAACAATAGGAACAGTAAGTACAAACGAAGACGGAGTAAGTGAATATAAGTTCCAAATCTTTAAAGGAACACATCACTTAAACCCTTCTATTTGGTTAAGTAAATAATAAATAGTAATATAGAAATGAAAAAAAGATTAGTATTAAGTTTGTTTACATTAGCATTAATATTATCTAATGTACTAAATGCACAACAAGCAGCGAAATGGAGTTTCAAAACAAAAGCAATAAACGATTCCATTTCAGAATTAGTAATGCAATGCACTCTTGATGGAGATTGGCACATCTATTCTCAATACACAAAGGGAACAGAAAATCCTATCGTATTTACATTTGAAAAAAGCGGAAAATACGAAGCAATTGGAAGCATAAAAGAATCTCCAAAACCAATAGCAGAATACGACCCTTTTGCAAAAGATTCAAGTCGTTACTTTAAGAACAAAGTTACCTTTACTCAAAGAATAAAAATAAAGAGTGCAGAGGACTTTCAAGTAAAAGGAAGCGTAAACTACCAACTTTGTGAAAAAGGAAGCTGTATTCCACCAGATGACACTGACTTTACTTTCAATGTAAAGGGAAATCCTAAAGCATTAGAGGTGCCTGCTGTTGTTACAGAAGAGTTAGCAAGCACAGAAACCCTTACAGAACAAACTCAAGAAGTTGAAAAAGCAGAAGAATTAGCAGTTGCAACAACAGAAGAAACAGTAGCAAACGCAGAACAAAAAGACAAATCAATGTGGGCTGTATTCTTCGTATCATTTACCGCAGGATTATTAGCCTTAATCACTCCTTGCGTATTCCCAATGATACCAATGACAATTTCTTTCTTTATGAAAGGCAACACATCTAAACGCAAAGGAAGACAACAAGCCTTCTTCTTTGGCGGAAGCATCATATTTATGTTTACAGTCTTAGGATTGATTTTAACCTGGGCTCTTGGAGGAGATGCAATGTACATAATCTCTACTCACTGGGTGCCAAACTTAATATTCTTTGTAATATTTATGATTTTCGCTTTCTCATTCTTCGGATTATTTGAACTAACAATGCCTTCAAAACTAATAAACAAATCAGACGAACAAGCAGATAAAGGCGGATATTTAGGAACATTCTTCATAGCATTAACAACCGTATTAGTATCATTCTCTTGTACAGGTCCAATCTTAGGAGCTGCATTAATAGAAATGGCATCTGGTTCAAGCAATAGCTATGTATTCTTAATATCTATGTTAGGATTTGCTGTAGGATTTGCTTTACCATTCACAATACTTGCTATGTTCCCTTCAGTTCTTAAGAATATGAAATCAGGTTCATGGTTAAATACTGTAAAAATCGTATTCGGTTTCATAGAAATAGCATTAGGTTTGAAATTCTTATCAATGGCAGACCTTTCTGCAGGTTGGGGAATATTAGATAGAGAAACTTATCTTGCTTTATGGATAGTTACATTCTCAATGTTAGGATTCTACTTATTAGGAAAACTAAGATTCAAAGGAGATGCTCCACTTGAAAAAATTGGTGTTCCACGTTTATTCTTATCATTGATAGTATTCTCATTTGTAGTATATATGATACCAGGATTATGGGGAGCTCCATTGAAAGCAATCTCTGGATACATTCCACCTCAAACAACACAAGACTTTGACTTAATTAGAATAAACGCAGAAAACGCAACAGTGGTAGGCGAAAGCACTTCTTCTCTACCAGCAGATAGAAAATATGCAAAAGAACTTCACTTACCAACAGGATTTGAAGGATTCTTTGACCTTGAAGAAGCAAAAGCTTACGCTAAAAAAGTAGGTAAACCAATCTTCATTGACTTCACAGGAAAGACTTGTGCTAACTGTAGAGAAATGGAAAACTATGTTTGGGTTGATCCGCAAGTGAAAAAACGTCTAACAGAAGAATATATAATGGTTGCTCTTTACGCAGATGTTAATACAATAGAATTACCAGAAAGCGAATGGGTAACAACAAAAGACGGAAAAACAATAAAAACACTTGGAAAGAAAAACCACAACTTCCAAATCGAAGAATTTAAAGCTAACGCTCAACCATTATATGTTTTAATGGACGCAGACGGCAACTTATTAACAAAAGAACCTAAATCATACGACAGAGATATAAATAACTTTGTTAAATTCCTTGATGAAGGTTTAGCAAACTTCAAAAAATAAGTATAAACCATACAACTAACAAGAAGGGAAGACAACACTTCCCTTCTTATTTTTTTGATATTATGTTTGATTTTGTAAGCATAGACTTTGAAACAGCCGACAAATACATTCCTTGTTCACTCGGACTTACAGTAGTAGAAAATTCACAAATAGTAACAACTAAAAATTGGTTAATAAAACCAATATGTTATCCTTATTTCCATTTCTATGCTCAAAAAATACATGGAATACATAAAGAAGACGTTGAATTTAAACCTGAATTCAATCAATTATGGTCTGAAATAGAACCTTTCTTAAACGATAAAATCATTATAGCACATAACGCCTCTTTTGACATTAATGTTTTAAGAAAAACCCTTCTTCACTACGGCATTCCAAAACCAAAAGCAAGATACCTTTGTACTTACCAATTATCTCGTATAGTATGGAAAGAATCCACTAAATTCTCTTTAGACTATCTTTGTAATCAAGAAAACATAATACTTGAACATCACAAAGCAGAATCAGACGCAGAAGCCTGCGCAAGACTATTCTTAAGAGAAGCCGAAATCTTAGAAGCAAACAATTTCTATGAACTAAAGCAAAAGGCTAAAATAAGACTGACAAGAGTATAAAATACTATTTCAATCTTATCTTTTTAATCTTATCTTGCAAAATTATAAGTAAAACTGATAAAAGAATCAAAACAATTCCGCAAGCAAGATTCAAAGAAAACAACTCATCAAAAACAAAAACCCCTATAATGACAGCCGTCAAAGGCTCTAAAGGCTCTAAAGCCCCCATTATAGAAGTAGGAGTTGAACCAAGAATTTTCACAGCAATATTCATCAAACACAAAGACATAATAGTAGTAACTACAGAAAGGAAAAGAGCATAAAACAATTGATTGAAATTAGTCAAAGGCTTGATATAATAGCTCTCATTTGTAAAAGAAAAAGCAGTTACAAAAATAAGACAAAACGCCATTGCATAGAAAGTAAGTTTAAACGTTGGCAATTGAATTGACGATTTGTTCACCACAATCATATACAAAGCATAACTCAATGCAGAAAGTAATACTAATAAAACTCCCGTTGTATTAAGCACAATGCCATCTCCTGAATAATACAACAAAGAAACTCCACCAAAGGCCAAAGCTATAGAGAACACTATAACTGAGGTAATCTTTTCCTTAAAGAAAATAGCCATTATCAAAGCCACCATAATAGGGTGAGTGAATAACAAAGTAGAAGCAACCCCCGCCGGCATATAGAGAAAACTCATAAACAAAGACAAAGAAGTAGTAGCAAATAAAGCTCCTAAGCCAATCAATACTTTCAACTCCTTTTTAGAAACCTTAAATGTATTTTTCTTTGCAAACATTATGCAAGCTAAGATAAGGACTGCAAAACCAAATCTATAAAATAAAACAGATGTTGTATTAAACCCTTCTTTGTAAAGATTCAATCCCCCAAGAGGATTCATACCATAACATATAGCAGAAACTATTCCGCAAACTATTCCTTTTGTTTTTTCAGCCAACATAATAATATTTGTTATAAAAAGCAAAAGGGTTTCAAGACTTTGAATCTTAAAACCCTTTGCGGTCCGGACGAGACTCGAACTCGCGACCCCATGCGTGACAGGCATGTATTCTAACCAACTGAACTACCGGAC
>RHMF01000592.1_pt1 | contig 16047 bp, 12 predicted proteins | sample 5365151 | NCBI WGS metagenome assembly RHMF01 (sample SAMN10266501, study PRJNA497801) | feces metagenome | isolation source: feces | host: Bos taurus | place: China: Prairie of Fairy Mountain | collected 2017-08-14 | reverse complement strand
GTCCCCATGAAAGCAGCCTTTGACAAGAACTACGCTAAGCGGTTAGACGGCGACAATGTAAAGAAATGCAGCAGCCGTTGGGAGATGGTGGAACAATTGCGCGAGGACATTAGGCAGTTCAAGAGCGAAAAGGGGTGCGAGCGCATCGTGGTGCTGTGGGCTGCATCTACCGAGATCTACGTTCCTGTGGATGAGCGGGTGCATTATCATCTGACAGACCTGGAAGAGGCCATGAGGGCTGATGACCGTGAGCATATTGCTCCATCCATGTGCTATGCCTACGCGGCCCTCTCTGAAGGGTGCCCGTTCATCATGGGTGCTCCCAATACTACTGTCGATATTCCTGCGATGTGGGAACTAGCACGAAGATGCCCATCGCTGGCAAGGACTTCAAGACAGGGCAGACCTTAGTGAAGAGTGGCTTTGCTCCTATTATCGGTACGCGATGCTTAGGTCTTGAAGGCTGGTTTTCCACCAATATACTCGGCAATCGCGACGGCTTGGTGCTCGACGAGCCTCAGAACTTCCGAACGAAGGAAGTCAGCAAGCTGTCTACGCTGGAAACCATACTGAAAGCAGACGAGCAGCCCGACCTGTATAGTGACTACTACCACAAGGTGCGCATCAACTACTATCCTCCTCGCAACGACCGCAAGGAGTCGTGGGACAATATCGATATCCGTGGTTGGATGGGCTATCCGATGCAGATTAAGATCAACTTCCTCTGCCGCGACTCGATCCTGGCAGCACCGGTCTGTCTCGACCTCTGCCTGCTGATGGACCTTGCCCACCGCGCCGGCCGTTACGGCATACAGCGGTTCCTCTCTTTCTTCCTGAAAAGTCCGATGCATGACTATACTCGTGGCGAGGAGGCCGTGAACCATTTGTATGAGCAGCACACAATGCTGAAGAATGCCATCCGCGAAATGGGAGGATTTGAACCAGATGAGGAGTTGGACTAAGCATATCGTCATCTCTCTCTTGTCACTGCTGCTGGGTCTGCCGTTGTGCGCCCAGCAGCTCTCAGGTGTTGTCATAGATGCAGAGACGGGCGAACCGATTCCCTATGCCAGTGCCATCTATAGGGGGCACAACGTGGCTAAAGTGTCGGACATCAACGGACAGTTCAGCATCGACCGCCATGCGGGTTGGAACCTGACGTTCAGTGCCGTGGGGTATAAAGAGCACATCATGGCCATCAGCGAAAAGACGAAGAATGGACTGAAGATTGCCTTGAAGCCTGACAACCAGCAGCTGAAAGGCATCACTGTGAAGGCCAAACGTCAGCGATACAGCAGGAAAGACAATCCCGCAGTGGAACTGATGCGCAAGGTGATAGCCGCAAAAAAACTCACCGATCTGAAGACCCACGACTATTATCAGTACACTCGATACGAGAAACTGACGATGGCCCTAAACGACCTGACACCTGAGCAACTGGAAAAGAAACCGTTCACGAAGCGGCCCTGGCTGCTGGAACAGGTAGAGAAGAGCCAATATAACGACAAACTCATTCTGCCCTTGAACGTCAGCGAAACAGTTTCGCAGCACATCTATCGCAAAAATCCCCATGCGGAGAAGACCATTATACGCGGGGAGGCCTCCACAGGTATCAACGACCTCTTTGAGACGGGTGATATCATCGATGTGGCTGCCAAGGACGTGTTTACAGATGTCAATCTCTACAATGACCAGATACGATTGCTGCAATACCCGTTCACCTCGCCCATCGGTAAGGATGCCATCGCCTTCTACCGCTTTTATATAGAGGATACATTGAAGATAGAGCGTGATTCCGTCATCCACCTGCACTTTCTGCCCAACAACCAGCAGGACTTCGGATTTCGTGGCGACCTTTATATCCTGAAGGATTCCACCTACCACGTCCGCCGTTGTGAACTCTCCCTGCCCAAGAAGAGCGACGTGAACTTCGTGGAGAACATGCGCATCAGCCAGGAGTTCAAGCAGTTGCCTACGGGCGAATGGGTATTGACTGAGGATGACATGATTGTGGAACTCGCGCTGACCAAGTCCTTTCTGAAGGCTATCGCCATTCGTAACAACCGACTAATGGACTATAGTTTCGCAAAGCTGCCCAAAAGCCTTTTCAAGGGAAAACAACCTGAGGTAAAGGAAGCCGATGCTCCAATGCGGGGCGATGACTTTTGGACACAGTACCGACAGGTGGAATTGACAAAGAGCGAGAGAGGCATGGACAGGTTTCTGAAGAATATCGAAAACATCAAAGGGTTCAAATATGCGATGTTCGGACTGAAAGCGCTCATAGAAAACTTCGTGGAGACAGGTAATCCCAGCAAGGTGGACATTGGGCCGGTAAACACTCTGCTGACCCATAATTTCATCGATGGCTATCGCGTCAGAGGCAGCGCACAGACCACGGCCAATCTCCATCCTCACCTGTTTCTGAAGGGCTATGTCGCCCACGGCATCGACAGTCACAAGAACTACTATGACGCGGAGATCATCTGGTCGCTGAACAAGAAGGAATACCTGCCGCGCGAGTTCCCTCGGCGTACGATTTCCTTTGAGAGCAACTACGACGTGTGCTCTGCCAGCGACAAGTTTGTACCTACTGACAAAGACAATTTCCTGACTGCCTTCAAATGGGCAACAGTGGATAAGATGATGTTCTACAACCGCCAAAAACTCACATTCGAGTACGAGGCTGACTGGGCGTGGAAAACCACTCTTGGCGTCAAGGCCGAGGAAACGGAGGCTGCCGGTGCCCTACACTATATGCCGGTAGTAGGGAATGAAATACGGAAAATACGCACTACGGAGTTGCACGCCGAAGTGCGCTATGCCCCTGGTGAGACCTACATCAACACCAAGCAACGCCGCATGACTATCAATCTTGACGCACCAACGTTCACCATAGGCCATACCATGGGCGTGAAAGGGCTCCTCGGTGGCGACTACAACTATAATTTCACCGAGATGCGCATCTACAAGCGTTTCTGGATGAACAGTTGGGGCAAGGTAGACTGCCATCTTCGAGGCGGCATCCAGTGGAACAAGGTGCCGTTCCCTTTGCTTGCATCCCCTGCGGCCAATCTGTCATATCTGATAGAAGACGAAACCTTCAACCTCGTCAACGACATGGAGTTTCTTAATGACCGCTACTGTTCACTCATGCTGTCGTGGGATCTGAATGGCAAACTCCTCAACCGCCTACCGCTCATACGAAGGCTGAAGTGGCGCGAGTTCATCGGGATAAACATGCTTTGGGGGACACTCACCGATAAAAACAACCCCATGCTGGCAACAAACGCAGCCGACCCCATGTTGATGCTGCTGCCAGACGGCTGCTACATCATGGACTCCAAACGGCCTTACGCTGAGGTTGTCGTAGGTATCCACAACATTTTCAAACTGCTACACGTAGAATACGTGCGACGTCTGAACTACAACGATTTGCCTACCTCGAAAAAGTGGGGAATACGCTACACCATGCGACTGACATTCTAAAGATAAAAGCTATATGAAACAAGACATTAAGCAGACTTACAAATCGAACGACACCGAAGAGTGGCTCGACCGTGTGTTCACCCGTCCGATTGGCTATCTGTGGGCAAAGTTCTTCATGCGGTTGGGTGTTCATCCCAACACAGTCACCGTGCTCAGCATCATCATCGGCATCACGTCGGCCTTCTTCTTCGTACATGGCTCGTGGCGCACGGAGGGCAGTGCAGGGTTCATGCTCAACATCATCGGAATCCTACTCATGATGTGGGCCAACTTCTATGACTCTGCCGACGGACAGCTGGCACGCATGACGGGCCAAAAGACCCAACTGGGACGCATTCTCGATGGTGCTGCCAGCATCATCATCTTCGTAACTGTCTATTGTGCAATGGTGTGGCGTTGCTACCAGTATCACACGATGGAGTTCCAGTGGTTGGGTATCGAGGACACAGAACGAAATGCCGTCATCTACACTGTACTGCTGTTCTGCGCTGCACTCTTCAGCGGTTTTGTCTGTCATAGCGGTCAATGCCGTCAGGCCGATTACTACCGCCAATTGCACTTGTTCTTCTTGAGAGGCAGTGATGACTCTGAGCTGTCCACCTCCGCCAGACAGCAGGCTCTCTACGATGCGATGCCCTGGCGCGGTCATCTGATAGAGAAAACATTCTTGAAGACTTACGTAAATTATACTCTTCAACAGGAGAAGTCAACACCTGCCGTTCAGCGAATGATGTTGGCTCTCCGCAAAAAGTATGGAAAGGAGAACCATGCTCCGCAGCAGTTTCGTGATGAATTCCGCCGACGCTCACTGCCATTGATGCCGCTCACCAATATTCTCACCTTCAATACTCGTGCCATAGCCCTCTATCTATGCTGCATAATCAATCTGCCGTGGCTCTACTTCGTGTTCGAGATAGTCGTGCTGTCGGCTCTCTGCAAGTATATGCGTCACAAGCATGAAAAAATGTGCAGCCTACTGACCGAAATAATATGAGACGTGCAATTAGTCTTCAGTGTGATTCTAGTTCTATTATATATTCATAGCTCACGGGTAAATAGAACCAATGGAAATACGCTTAGATGTGAATCTTCAACACAATCGTTATAAATGACAGGAGGGAAAGAGAACCGATGATGTAGAACAAACGCTGTGACGGCCAAACGCCTTTGTTGTTCCTCACGAAGCCCTGTATCGTTACGGCATTATTTGCATCGATAATTCAACCAGACGCTTGCGTGTATGTTATGTGCCCTATACAGTCTGGTTATAGCCTAATATGCGCTTTTCCTGTATGCTATACAGAAAAAGGCGCGTCGGCATGCCTCCAAATGAGCAAGCTCGGGCTGCGAAAAGGGCTAATATACACTTAAGGGTAACGTGCCAGAATCTGCATCGTCACCCCTTGCGTGTATTTTTGCGAATTCGATATTCGCTGTTTCGTTCAAAATAAAGCAGTCGCTTGTCCGTAACAATCCGTACCTTCCTACTGTTTGTTACTCAGATAGGTGTCCAAGTATGAGCATGGAGAGGAGTTACCTTGTAGTAGCTGGTCATTCGTGAACGCTTTATTCCGTTCTTCTTCAGCCAGTTCTTAAATAGAGCCTTGTCTTATCTACTCCAGTATATACATGCCGGAAAGGGTTGTTCTGTGGTGTCAGTCCTTTTTCTACGGCTCGGTTATAGACAGCCCGAAGGTTACGCATATAGAACGATATGGTATTCATGCGTACACCTCTGGCTTTCAGGTAGGCTTCATACATGAGCATCAAATCAGAACTGATGCCATCAATAGGCACGTCCTGCTCTTCGCGGAATGCCAGAAAGCTATTGAGCGTAGCAGTATAAGTTTCTGACGTGCGGACTTTACCCAGTTGCTTCAGTTGCGCAATGACACCATGCATAAAGGTAAAGAGGGAGGACTCCTTGGTCAGTTTATGGAACATGGTAATCACATCGTCAGCTGAGAAGCGACGACGCTCCGTCTCCAACGAGCGGACAACCTTTTCCAGACGGGCCACATCCCATGCCAGACGTTCTTGAATACCCAACAAGAGGTTGGAGCGGTTACCATTTACAATAACGCTTTCCGACTCTGCATCCAATTCCTCAGCAAAAACCTTATAATCAGTATTCAACTGACGAACTACCCGATTGTGGATAATCTGGAAATAGAGACCTCCCTCCTTGCCATCCACAGTGGATGGTCTGAATTTTACCTTTATTGTGTCATCATATTATTTCTTTCTAATTTTTTCTATGGGGCTATCCAATACCCCAGCCAGTCTTTTTCTTGGTGCCGTCCCAGTTGGTCAGTTCACCATTAGATCCCCCTCCACCAACACCGACACTGCCTCTACCGCCAGCAGCAAGGAGTAAGTTCGCCATCAAATCTTTGGAAACCGTCATCGCATCACAGAGTTGTCTGGTTCGGGCAGCGGTGAGTTCTCTTTTGTATTCTGATGCGATGCCAGTCCATGACACCTTTTCTAACAGATAGGCGGTAGCCATCCTGCGTTGCTTTTCGTCTGTTGGGTTAAGGCCATACTTGAATGCCTCTGCAATGATACCCCATGCAACAGCATCGCCAGCTTCTGGTTGGAAGTCATTGTCTTTGCCTTCTGCATATTCTTTGATGGCAGTAACGCCATCCTCAATCCATTTGTCAATCTGCTTCAAGAAAGCTTTCTTGTTCTGCTGAATGTTCTCCCATAGTTCTTTGATTTCTGGTATGGCAAGCATTTCCCGGACTTGGTTCTCTGCAGTTTCGGCCCGCTGATGCTCACTATATGCCTTGTTGCCAGAACGGACAGCCTCAGACTCGGCTTTGTCCAGTCGCCCATGCAGTTCCTTGATTTCTGCATTCTTCTTCTCCCGAAGCCGGGTGATGGCATTCTCATCCATCGAGGCAATCCGCTTTCTGATGACATCGTTCTCTTCAGTCAATCGGCCGTTCTCTTTTAGCAGCTGCTTGTTCTGCTCGATGATGGTTCTTACATTTTGCATAGCTTTGTTATAGAGTGCTTTCCCCAGTTTCAGTATATCCCCCTTCTGGACTTCCTTGGCCTGCATGAGTGCGGTCTGCATTTCGGAAAGGATGACCTTTATCGCTTTCCGCCGTTCCTCTCTCCATTCTTTCTGTCCGAAGGCTGGGATAGGCTTACCCAATTCTTCTTTTATGGCATCCCAAGCATCTTTTACGAGTGGGTCTGTCTTCAAGGTTGGTACAATGAGGTCTTCCTCCTTGATGTCCAATGCCGCAGCATAATCTTCCAGCTGGGATATACTGCCTTCCAGTTTTTCCTTGTGCTGTTCCTTATTTTGTATGGCACTCTCTAACTTGTCATTCTGCTCTTCCAGAAGCTCATTCTCTATCCGGTTCTTGGAAATGGCTTCCTTGGCCTGACGTTCTGCCTCCAATACTGCCTTGCTCTTGTGGACACGTTCACGCCGTTCCTCAACAGGCAGCATGGCGATGTCATCACCACGTTCCAGCCCGTACTTGCGTCCCACCTCGTTGTAGTAGTCAGTATGCATCTGATAGTAGGTTCGTCCTACGGCATATTTGTCCTCGCCCCATACACGGGCATACGATACACATTCCTTTTCCCTCCGTTCGTCTTCAGTTCTAATGAAGTTCGAGCGGATTTCTTCAGGCAGTTTCTTCCATTCCTTATGGGAGAGAATCCTCGACTTGTCTTCCTTATGCACATACTTGGCAGATGCACGACCTTTGGCTTTTGTCTTGGCAACAGGGATGGTCTGGATCTGGATGTGAGGTGTGGTCTCATCCAGATGAACGTCGAAGCCGATGATGTTCTCTGCTCCCCAGCGGTCACATGCCCAATGGTAGGTGTCCAATGCCCAATCTTTTATACCTTGTTTCAGTACGACATGGGCATTACTCTTTTGCAGGGTAAAATCCACGTCTTGGTCACCGAAGGCAAGTCGGGTCAGTACATCATGGTCACCACTGACGATGATGCCGACTGTGCAGTTCGGGCTGTTATCGGAGATGCCCAAAGGGTTGTTCTTGTCCATGTATGGTTTGAATTCAAGTTCATCTAAGCGTTTCTGCAAACGCTCATGAAGTGGCACGGGATTGGAACCGAGAGGAACGATTTCACCTTTGCCGTTAATCTCAAAGTTGAGATGCTTGCGTGAGAAATCGTAATGGTTGTTTGTGTCCTGGTTCTTCAGACGATAGGTGTTCTCGTCCCATCCTCTGCGTTCAGGCTCGTAGCCTTCCGCAGCAGAAAAGGACTTGGATGGTGCGCCAACATGAATGGCCGCACGGGGTATATTATTTTTGGCTTTAGACATAATACATTTTTTTGAATTAGTGATTAGGTGAAATTTGGGTCTCGGGTGGAACCTGAGTGGAGGGTTGAGGGAGAGAGTCACTCCCTCACAGATGCATTTTGCTTCTGGTTCTTGCCATGTGCGGCGACGCTACTTTATAGCGATGAACCAACCCTCGGAGAGCATAATGGGACTTTTTAAGGGAGCGCGGCGATTCTAAAAGTCCATATTATGTTATGGGATTATTCGGTAATCCCTCTCGGCGCAGCCTTTAGTCAGGAGCAGGATGAACCTCGGCTATTATGCCGCAGTCACCTTTCCCATGCTCCACGTACCGATGGAGCTTGCCACAATAGGTGCCGTTGATACCCTCGTGTGAGAGAGAACACTTGTGGCATTCTGGGTTTCTGCCGTGCCATCGTTTCTCCTGTGCCAATAGGGTTGATTGCATGACTGCATCTTCTTTCTGCTCCTCTAAAATCGGTTCTGATTTTTGTGTTTCACCCTTGACATTGTCGCTGGTGGATAAAATGTCCACCACCTCCAGACAAAGTATCTTAACGAGCAATGCGATGTTAGGATTGGCATCCTCCATCCGCATCAATGTTGCTTCTGCTTCGGTCGGTCGTAAGGATTGCTGACTGAGAACCATCTGGGCAATGGTGTGGCAATCGCCTTGTACATTCTCCATCACATCTGAGAGATGAAACTGGAGATTGGGAACTGCTTGCAGCATTTCTTGCCATTTGTTATACTCACCTTTGTTGGGGAATACTACCACAGTTTTTCCGACAAGAGGGAACAAATCGTTAGGAGTCGTTTGTTCTTTTCCAGTTGCAAGCCAAACGTATGGCGTTGGGAAACAACTCATAACGGCAGCAGTCAGTTCATCCGTCACCAGTGCAACCGTCTGGCTGGGGAATGCACCAAGTAAGTGCTCACCAAACAAGCAAGTCGGTCGCTTGTCTTGGTAATACCAACTGTCATCATAGACTTTGCCTGTTTCGCTGTCCATTGTGATGATACGACCATTGGTAATCTTATGCTCCGAATTGATGTGCCAGAATATCGGTTCGCCTTGCTCGGTTGCCCCGATAGGGTATCGCTTCATAAGGGTCTCCAGTCGTTCTTGGTCAAACCAGACGAAGCCACAGAGGTATTCAAAGAATGAACTGTTGAAACTTGTTATTTCCGCTTTCATAGACTGCCCTCCTTCCAGTTGATTCCATGCAGCGAACAGATATGGAAGAACGTACCGATGTTGATACTGCTGACATTGCGCAGAAGGTTGTCAAACTTCTTGTCTGTCTCAGTTGCTTTGTACTTCGCATTTTGCGAGCTGACCACATGGAACAGGCTACGCCCACGTTCACCAAGTGATGCCAAGGCTGCACCCACATGGAACCAGTCGTCGTAGGTAGCCGTGATGTCGATGCCTTGGTCAGCAATGAGTTTACAACACTTCTCTACCTGTTCCATGTCGCCACCACTATATGTACAGGAAGTGTGGTATGCCGGCTTCGGATCCACCCACACCTTAGTATATAAGGTAGCATCCTCATTCGTATACGGCTCTGGGTCGTAGGAGATGAAGCGCATCCTGTTCACATTCTTGCATGCTTTGTCAATGATTAGTCCGCTGTTGGCGAAGTCACGTTTCAGCGCTTCGAACTGAGCCTCATGCTTATCAGGATAGGCAATGCGGAAGATGGCAAACCAGCCTTTGCCACGGATGCTACGGCCCGCATAGAGTATCTGGGGGATGTTATGCCACTCATGCTTCAGGTCATCGAACCAGTCAACATCCAAGTTATCTTTCTTGTCGATGTCGATACAGAGAAGGTTCGAGTGGGCCACTAGGTTTTCCGCTTTACATGTAGGAGCAAATGTGCCTGAGATGGTTGCCACAGGCAGTTGCAACTTCAGGCGCTTTTGCACATCTTCATCTGATATGGAACGGATATGCTCTATCTGTTCCTTGTACTTGTCACAGAAGAGAAAGTCGCGCAGGGAGATTTCCGTACCGACATTATCTTCTACGTTTCTATAATAGCTAATCTTTGTATCAAATAGACTTTTCATTGTTACTCTATTTTTAAGTTCGTTGTTGTAGTTGTAATTGGGGCGAAAACCTTGACTTATAAGGCATTGACGTTACAACTTGGGTACAACCATGAGGATGTGAGTCCATGATGGAGAGGTGTGTACCTTGGTTGTAGGGTGGTTGTATGCTTATGCCCTTTATCCACAGGCTATTACTGACATCTACAACTACAACCATCATTGTTCCTTTAGTATTTTATTGACATACTGCTGAGAAACGCCGAGAACTTCGGCAAGGGCATTCTGCGACTTGATTGTGAACTGTCGATTGACGGCACGTAGCAAGTCAGCGTTGGTCATTGGTCGTTGCGCGGCTGCCGATCCTCGCAACAAAGGATAAATACGCTCGATATGGATGCGCGTAAAGTAATCGGCCATACGGATGGCATGTTCCATCCCCTCTTTAGTGATAACAGGCTCGTTCCAATGGTCGGACAGCAGGTGCGTCATGATAGCCAGGCGCAGCGTATGGATGTTCATCTTCTGGATCATGCCTCCGATATAGCAATCCTCCTCCGCATCGGCCCTCATGTCGTTGATGTCGGCATAGTTGGAGTAAAGGCGGTTTGCCTCATGAGACAACTGGAGGGTTAACGGCTGCATGTTGAACAGTCTGTCGATAGTACCTGCCCAGCTCTCACGTATCTCAGATGTCATGAACTTACGGTCACATCGCTTTATAAACGTGCCTTTGTCGGGATAGACAAAGAGGAATCGCTGCGTGAAGCCGGAATCCATCAAAGCATCAGTTCCGAAGGTCTTGCCGAGCAGCTCAGGCTGTATACCGCCATTGATGCACATGGCAGGATCATCAATCAGTTTGGTCTCCTCGGATTTTCGGTTGATGGCAAAGCCGACGTTTGACCAAATGGAAAGCAATTGTGATAGCTCTGCCCCGACCCCATTACCGCCTTTGGAATAACGGCCCAAGGAATCAATGAACGATTTCAGTTCGTCGGCCACTACTCCAATCATATCACCCTGTGCAAGCAGGGCATTACGGGATTCTGGCGAACTGTCACCGACTATTCGTTGATGGAATACAGGTTGCTCACCGCTGTAGCTTTTGTCTTCGTGCTTGCGTTGGTCATAAACCGCTTTTTCTTCTAGGTACTTGGCAAAGTTGGCTTTGTCGTGCTCGCGCAACGGACGGGTGACTTCTTTGAGAGGCCCAGTCTTGTTACGACTGGGCTTACCCACCATGCAGAAAAAGTCGCATGGGTAGTTAGTATAAGGGTTAGTGACGAGCTGTGCTTTTTTACCAGCTGCAATACCAGCAGTGAAGAGACTGTTGACCACCACATACTCCTGCGGACATCCGTAGGATTCTGAGACAGTACGGATATACTTCTGCACCGATTCGGAAAACCAATCAATAGGTAGCACCGGCTCTGCGAAAGTCGATACCTTTAGGTGCGTTTCCATGGGTGGAGCAGAAGGAGCCATCTGAGGCAACGTGAGTTGCGCCACAGGAGATCGTGGTGATTGTTGTTCCACAGAAGGAGCAGGTAGAGCCAAAATTTTTGGCTCCACCTTGTTTACTTCTGCATTGATGACGGAAAGGAAGTCTGGAGTTCCATTCCCGTCGGAAGGCATAAAGGATTGGCTCATAAGTCACCTCCTTCCCAAATTGGGCACAAGGGATTTGTTGCAAAGGCATCGTAATGGAAGCGATTCAAAAAATCATCTACATCCTTTTGCGAATACCAATACTTGTCACCTTCTCGCGAATAGCCTAGATAGCCATTGTCTCGCAACTTCTTAAGATACTTGTCCTTGATGTGCAACAAGTCCATCAGAGCCTTGTTGTCATACAGACGTTGATGAGATTTCCCGTCTGCCGATGCCGTAGACGAGTCCTGAAGAGTGCGAAGGATCTGCTCCAGCAGTTCTCTATCGCACAGATTGTCAAAATTGTTCTTGCATTTCGCCATATTTAAATTACTTTTATTATGGCTCAGCAACCTTGATGCACACTCAGGTCACCTCACCGTGGTTAGTTGTGAAACAGCACGACTGTGCACATCGCACTGAAATCACGGTGCAAAGTTACTACGGATTTGAGGGACAGGATGTTAGGCTGGGTTTGCCTAACATTTCAGATATGTTAGGATGGGATTAGGATGGAGTTATGGACAAGAGGCAAGCAGTCTCATAACTCATTGTGTATAAACAAAAAGAGTAGCCTAACATGGCTACTCAAATAAATCATCAACTTTTTTACTTCCCATTGGGACAGCTTCGCCCTTACGGTTCTGTCTGGACTGTCCTAAGGCAGTTTCTTGGAACAAAGCGTTCAAGTCTGATTCAGGAAAGAACTCTGTCCTTCCTGGCTTCCAGTAACTTTTCACATCTCTGGCGGAATATTTTGGATAGTCACCACAATAAATCCGTCCACACATGTATGCCAATAAAGCTTTCGATTCGTTCCATTTGTAGTGGTTGCCCACTTCTTCCATCAGACCTTTTTCAATGGCACGGGCAAAGACTTGCAGTGCGAGTGGAGTATTGAGCCGTCCTTGGAGTTTAACATGTTCTTCTACTTCCTCATGTTCAGGTTGCAGTAAATCTTCATTATTATCTTGCTCTGGCTGTGGCAACTCCTCTTCAATGGTTTGTTCTGGCTGTAACAACTCTTCGTCAACAACTTGCACGGGCTGAACTATGGACGTTTCCGAAGTTGAACAATTCTGATGTAGGGCTTTATTGAGTTTCTCTGCACCATAAATGAAGATGAAAGAGCAAGCATAAGCAAGGGTGATGCCTAACAGAACTGCATGGTTCATCATACCATTCTCATATATCTTCAGAGCTCCGGCGCCAAGCAATATCGAAGTTCCAACAAACAGCAACAATGCAACAGCCCACAAGATGGCACGCTGCCACTTCCTGAATAGGAATGCTATGACAAATGTCAGGACAGCCAATCCTATTGCCATGAATACGACTTGAAGCATTGCTGTCATTCTACTACCTCCCAATGGCCACCTTTATTTGGACCTATATGCTTGATTTTACCTGATTCTTGAAGTAAATGAAGGTGCTTGCTGATTCCACTTCTGGCCATTTTCAGCCTCTCAGCTATCTGTCTTGATGTTATATCCGGATTATCTCTCAAAAGTTTTATTATTCTTTTCTGGGTAGTTTCTGGTCCACTTTCTGGTCCACTTTCTGGTCCACTTTTCTGTCCACTTCCGCCCTCAGTGGACTGTAAAGTGGGAACATAAGGAATCTCTATGCGGTACACGTCCTGCTCCTCAATGACGGGCTCTTTGCCATTGGCATATAGAGGAGTGTACTTGAACATCTTTCTCATACCACTACCAAGTTCTTCTACTATACCCATCTGAGAGAATACTTTGGCAATCTTTGGATTCTTACGATGCGGACGCATGGTCTGGAGGTCGATGTGACCATAGACGTATGGGATGTTCCAGTTTTCAGTAACGATAGTATCACGATAGATAGTAAACGTCGTAGGGTAAGCACTGCTATACTCACGATGAATAATCATGTTCAGTACCACCTCTCGTAGGATTGTGTCGCGAAGACTGAAACGCTGGATGCCTTCAATATAGGGTTGCTCCGGCAGATGCTTCTTGATGAAAGCCATCATGATAGGATATGCCTTCAGCAGATTACAGCTCAACAGTTCCCGGTCATCATAGAGTTCCGTATTGTTTACACGACAAAGCAGATCTATGCGATAAGCAGGAAGAGCTGTGGTGATGGCATGGCTATTACCAAACAGAAGAATGGCAGCCAACGTCAGACCTTCTTTACCTGTTTCAGGGTCAACAGCAAGCAACTCTGCCGAGCGTATGATTTCTTCGTTCGACAGATTGAGCCAAGGATGTTGTGAGTTCTCGATACGGATGCCACGCCTCAATTCGTCGAATGCCTCCTCATCCAAATCCTTCATTCCCAACATAGGATATACCCTATCCTCAGTCTTCAACTTACTCTTACGTATAAACAAGTTCGCAATCTGTTCAGTACTGCGTAGTTCAAAGTCACCATCTTGGTTGCGGTCATAGAAGACACCTTTGTAGCTGTGACCCTGAGTGCTTTCAGGCACATAGAAGTAAATAACCTTCTTGCCATCTAGATCCATTGGCTCAAAGTTCAGATAGTAAGTAGGTTTGAACAGCTGAGGGTTGTTCATATCCTTTGCCAACTGGTCTAACTGCTCCTGAACTTTCGAGGGATTGATGCCGACGACGTTTCTGTCATTATCAACTCCCAACACGACATGACCACCTCTGCGATTCAGAAACGCACAGATGGATTCATAGACCTTACGAGCCAAGCTGTCTTTCGACTCTTTTAGCTCGACTTCGGTTCCTTCGCCTTGCGATATAATCGCTTTTAGCTTTTCTGGTGTCATCATTATTTCTGTTTGACGCTGCAAAATTACAATTTTTCGTTGAGATTCTTTCACAACAAGGCTTCAAAGCCGCTGTTTTTACGAAAGTTTGTATCAAATAGGCTCTAACGAGTCAAGATCCGCTTTTAATTTCGCGACTTCAGAAGCAAGAGTTTCAGGTAAGAAACGAGCATAAACTTTTTCTGTAACATCGGTGCTGCCATGCCCGAGCAAACGACTTACAACGGACATTGACAATCCCTTGTTCAAAGCAAAGACTGCAAAAGTATGACGAGCTACATGCATCGAAAGGTTAAACGGAAGGTCAATATTCTCTCCCACAACCACAAGCGACTGATTGATGCACTTCGTGGCATTGTTCCTTGCCTTGTATAAGGCTTCAGCATCGTCAAGATTCAAATCGTCTTTGACGAGGTTAAACACGTATCGGCATCCGTCTCTCTTTTCTTGCCACTGACGCAAAATACGCAAAGCTGGTTCAGTAAGAGGAATAACATGACGTTTGTTTGTCTTAATCATAATCTTCCTCAGTTCTTTCTTTTCAAAGTTGATATGTCCCCATTGCAGCGTCATGACATCCACGACGCGAAGCCCACACGCATGAAAGGCAAAGAAGAACATTTCAAGAAACTCTTTACGCCGAGGCTCTGTGCACGTTTTATAATAGTCAAGCAACTTCGCCATCTGTTCATTGGTCAAACTCTTACCATCAAACTCGGCCTCCTCGTCAGATAATGTCGGCTTTGTGACAATACGCATATCTTGAATGCGAGCGTTTATGGTAGAAGATATCATGCCCAATTCACTCGCGTACGCGCACGATTTTATAATGGGTGTTAGGGCATGGTTGATGGTTTCATCGCCGTTTTGTTTAATCTCCCTACGCCATTCAATATAGCTGTCTATGAGTTCTGGTGTTATATCTCCTACATAAATCTTGTCGGGCTCATAAGTCCCTTGTTTTGTCGCACGCAAGAAAGTTGTGAAGACATTCATGCAACACTTCCCATTCATATAACGGCTTCTTCCTATCCTATTCCGAGAATAGTCAGACTCAAGACGTTCCATCGTAAACTCGACAAAGTCCTTGCCTTGGTCTTTTCTTGTCAATGGTTTATCAGCAAGAAAGCCCATGATGACCTCTGCGGTAATCTGATGAGGATGCTTTTCATTGTATTCTGCAAGCAAATAGTCTATACGTTCTACGCGACCATTAAGTATTTGATTCATATGAGCATACTCTGGGCCATAGCTAGAACGTATTACGCCGCGACCATTATTACCAGCTTGATTCCAGTCTCCTACTTTCACAAAGACATTAGTTGTCCTTCTGAGTATTTGTCTGTTCCAGGTATATTCAAGTTCAACAGGATATGCTTTATCCCGTTCTGGCTGCTTGGGAACACGTAGTCTGAATTTTCCAAGCGGATAGAGTCTTTTTGGCCGTCCCATATCTTAGTTGTTTGTTTGTCGTTTATCCATGAGGATGTGCAAAGGTAACGATTTTTAGACAAACAAACTCAATTTTCGATGTTAAAAATCGTAATTTAGACAAACAAAACAGACCAATTAGGACTATAAAACACCAGCGAGACAAACAAATAAAAATTGCCTATCTCGCTGATATTAAATGATTTAGACTAAATAAAGCCTATTAATACTCATCCTCGTTGAAGAGGAAGTCTTCTTTGGTGGGGTAGTCGGGCCAGACATCTTCGATGTTTTCGTAGATATCGCCTTCGTCTTCTATTTCTTCTAAGTTCTCAAT
>RHMF01000658.1_pt1 | contig 16049 bp, 9 predicted proteins | sample 5365151 | NCBI WGS metagenome assembly RHMF01 (sample SAMN10266501, study PRJNA497801) | feces metagenome | isolation source: feces | host: Bos taurus | place: China: Prairie of Fairy Mountain | collected 2017-08-14 | reverse complement strand
TTCTGGGATTATTTCTTCAAGTGTTGTGAAGTTTGTGCTTACCCATGCTGAGGTTTGTTCTTCGCACACGGCTCTTACTTCAATTGTGTAGGCTGTATTTGGTGTTAGATTTGTTAATGTTTTGCTTGTTGTTGTAAGGGTTTCTGCTTCGCCTCCGTTTACTTTGATTTCGTATGTTGAGGCTGTGCCATTCCATGTGATTTCTGCACTTGTTTCTGTAATGTTGTTTGCTGCAAGGGCTGTTGGTGCATCGCATGGCTCTGGTGTTACGATTGCTCCTTCTGCATCATAGACTGTAACTGCGTCTAAGGCAACTCCCCAACCGTTATTACCTACTCCAACAAAAGAGATTTGATATGAGTCAGACATAGTGTTCAAATAAACTGAGTCTGTCAACCATTGGTTTGCTCCATTGTTGTAAGAAATCAAATCTGTCCAAGTTGTGTCGTCTTCTGTACGATACTGAATTGTTAGAGTTTCTGAAAATCCGTTGTATTCTCCTAACCAATAATCAAATTTCAAGTATGGTGTGTTTACTTCGCTCAAATCGAAAACAGGAGAAATTAATCTTCCTGAGTTTTCTGCATTATAAGGATAGAACATCATCTTTCCTCCCTCAGTAGGATAGATTATTGAACCTGCATTATAAGAATTTGTATTGAACCAATCGTTTGAGCCTGTTATGTTTTGTATTTGCCAACAAGAACCTTCGCTTGATTCAAATCCTTCAAAGTAAGGATAAGTTGTTACTATTGATTCACAATCTGTATAGAATGTAATTAGATTTGAAGCGGCTGATTGCTCATTTTCACAGTTTGAAACAATGTACATTGTATATTGAGTAGATGGTTCAAGGTCTGTAAAGATATATGGATTTGTAGTTACTTCAACAGAAGAGTAAGCTGTATCTGAGGATTCTTTGTAATAGATTGTCCAACTTGTTGAAGGGCTATTTTCATTCCATGTTAATGTAACTTCTTCTGGTGAGGTATTTGTGCAAGTAAATGCAGTTGGTGCTGCACAGTTTGCTCCTACAATAGAAATATTATCTATTGGCAGGAACTCCTGTACCTGATGTTCCATCGTTTTTCCAATAGAATACAAGTTGTTTTGTTTGTGAAGCAACATTAGATAATGAAGTAGAAAAATGTGTCCAAGAGTTTACGCCTGCAGTATTGTTTAGTAAAACTTGTCCTACCGGCTCGCCAGATGTTGGTATTTGATAATCTGCATCGCATAAAACTACTCTCAAATAGTCATAAACAGTACCCCAGCTTTGTTCTCCTGAAACTTGATAATCAAATTCTAATATATATTCTGCTGATTCTCCAAATGCAATAGACATTACTGCGTATGAATGAGATGTTACGTTTGTTGTATAGGCGTAAGATGCTCCGTTATTGTTAGAAACATATAATGAAGAAACAGAAGTATTTTCGTCTTCTTCTGATACTACTCCTACTGCATTACCTATTAACCATCTATTTGTGTTTTGAGAAGAAAATTCTATTAAAGCAGGGTTGTTAATCAAGTCTTCAAAATTTTGATAATATGGGAAATCTGTAATAGGTGTTGCTATTGTGCTAAAAGTCATAGTTGTTGTTTGGTCATAGTTGTCTTCTGTTTGACAATCTGTCTTAACATAAACAGAATATACTGATGCTGGAATTAAATTTGTAAGTGTAATTGATTGTTGTGTAGAGGCAACTTCTGTGTATGTTGATTCAGAAGAGTGTTTGTAGTAAACTAACCAAGCATTGTGTGTAGGATCGTTGTCTGTCCAAGAAATTGTTGCCTGAGTGTCTGTAACATCTGATGCAACTACGCTTGATTTTTCAGGAGATGGACATTCTGGTATTGGATTTACTTGAAAATCGTCAAGATTCCAACTTTCACCAGGATTAGTCATATTTGTATATCTCATTGCTATTCTTCCTTCGGTTTGTTCCAAAGAGTTGAAGTCAAAAGATACAGGATAAGAACCACTTCTTTGGAATCCAACAGGTTCAACTGTGTCTAAAACTATGAAAGAGTTTAAATCATCAACATTTGTCATTATACCTATTTCCATAAATCCTGCTGACTCGGCAGTTGCTGCTGTTGTGTTTGCATAGAATGAGAATTGTAGTGTATTTACATCTGCTGCAAATTCAGGAAGTACGAGAAGATTTTCTGATCCTTTGAACTCTATTGTTACAGAGCCTGAATGTGCAGCCGGAGCGTATCCTTCATGATAGATTCTTGGGAAATTACCATTCCAAAATGCTGCTGATCTTAAAACATTCCAACATCTCATAATGTCATTTGCCACTGTTTGATTGCTAAGTGCACTTTCAAAGTCTTCAAACCATACTACTTCTTCTATAGGTCCACAAAGAGTACTGAATGTTTGTGTTTCTGTTATTGAAGAGAAGTCTTCACCGCAAGAAGATTGAATTGTGAAAGTATAAGTTTCAGCAGGGGCTAAATCTGTTAAAGTATAAGTTGTGTCAGATACTGTAACTGTATTTACAACTGTGTCATTGACAAGTTTGTATTTGATGATATATTCGTCTGCTGTACCAACCCAATTTAGGGTTGCTGAGTTTGAGGTTATTTCTGTTGTGCTTATTGTGTGTGGAGTTATGCAATCTGTTCCGAAAATATGGATATTATCAACCGCAGCAGGTGGATTTGAGCCTCCCGCTGAGTCATTTTTCCACATAAAGACGATTTTCTTGGTTTCTCCTATCATTTCATGAGGGAATGTGTAAGAAAAGTTTGTCCAATCTGCAACATAAGATTTTTTTGAAAGAAGTGTTGGAATTGAAGAGTTGTAATACAAATCGGAATTAACGGCTTGATTTGCATCAATCAAATATACTGACAAATAATCCCAACCATTTTCTCCTCCCGGCACTTTATAATCAAATGAAAGGTTGTATTCTAATTCTGGATCGCTTAATTCTACTTGTACGTATGCAAATGTATATGTTGAACTATTGTTTTGATAGCTATAAGATGCACTATCGTTAGAAATATACAATGAACGACCTTCTGTATTTTGTGTAGTTTGTGAATAACCTGTTGAATCGCCTACCATCCATCTATTATTTCCTGTTTCATGTACAAAATGTATGTCAGAAACTACATCATCTGTATCAAAATCTTCAAAGAATGGCATTGGAGCTGATAGATGTGGTGTTGTAAATGTAATGGTTTGTGTTTTATCTGTGTTGTCTTCTGTTCCACAATCAGTCATTACATATAATGAATAGCTTGTTTGTGGGTCTAATCCTTCTATTAATGCACTTTGTTCTGTTGCATTTTGCGTACTCCATTCTGTTTCTGAGGCTGATTTATAGTAAACAATCCACGCTTCGTGTTCTTGGTCAAGGTCTATCCAAGAAACAAATGCATTTGTTGCGTTTGCTGATACTGTTACACTTTGTTTTTCTGGTGAAGGACAAGATGGAATTGTACTTATTACAACATTGTCAATGTTTGCTGTTGCACTATTGTCGTTATTGCAAATATATTTGAATGCAATGCGATAATCTGCATTTTCAGTTAGTTCTACCTCATCAAAATCTACTATAAATAGTCTTACATCGTCTTGAAGTTCTATTGTAGATACTGGAATAAATGATTCAATGTTTGTTTCATCACTTATAAGTCCTATCATTAGAGTGGCTGAACCATAGTAACTTTTTTCTGCTTCAAATTGTAGTCTTAGTGTATTTATATTTCCTGATACTAATGGAGCTATTGCAAGTCCATTTCCATATCTAAATATAAGAGAGTTGCCAGATAGTGATGAACTATATAAAGAAGGATATTCTACTCCATTATATGTTGTGGTTTGTAATGGGGTCCAACAAGTAAGGTATGATAATCCTTCAAAATCAAACTCCCATGGTAATTCGGTTATTAAGTCTGTACATGCTGTTACAAATGTTATTTCTTCGCTCCATTCACTTAAATCGTCTTCTCCACAAACAGACATAACTCTTACTTTGTATGCAGATGAGGCTTCCAAGCCTGTAATAGAAAAAGTAGTGTCGTTTGTCATGAAGGTTTGTATTGAATCTGACGAAGTCGGATTTAGCTGTTCTACTTCTACGATATAGTTTCCAGAATACATAATATCTGAAAATGTAAGTTCAGCTGTAGTTGTTGTAATTGAATAAACATTTAAGTTTTCTACAACAGGACATGTTATTGTAGTCAAATGAACGTTATCTATATAAGTTCCTGCTCCGCCATTATTAACTACGCGAAAGGAAATATAGAGTTCTTCTCCTGCATATTCCGCTAATTCTACTATTCTATCTTCCCAAGTATAGTTTGAACCAGGATAGTTTATTGTATCTACAACTTGCCAAATTGAATCTTCTCCTAAAGAAGGAGATACTTCTATTGTAAAAGTTGTTGATTCGGCCCAACTAGCATAACTACAAGAATGTTTAAAGGAAAGCACTGTTCCTGTTTGCACTTCATAGATAGGAAGTGTCAATCTGCTGTCTGTTGAACCTTGATCTGTTACATAAGCTGCATGAGAGCCTGCAAAAGAGTTGGTATTTTGTTCCCAAGAACCAGAAATTGCCCAACCCTCTGGTGGAAATGTCCCTTCAAACCCTTCATCTATTGTTTGGGCAGAGGCAACAGTAACGCTAAAAAGCATTACTAAAATCATTAATAATTTTTTCATTGTTTTTATTGTTTTGTTTTTTGTTTTATCTCAAATAAGATGCCATTTCTTCTTGCAATTCTTTTGCTTTGAGAGCGGCAACTTCTGCAAATTTTTCACTTGTATCTGCAAAAATTATGCCTCTTGAAGAATTGACTAATAATCCGCAATCTTCGTTAAGTCCATACTTACAAACCTCTTGTAAAGATCCTCCTTGTGCTCCTACTCCTGGTACAAGTAGAAAATGTTTTGGTGCTATTTCTCTTATTTTTGTAAACATTTCTGCTTGGGTTGCTCCACATACAAACATAAGGTTTTCTTCGCTTGCCCATTGTTGTGATTTTGTTAAAACTGTTTCAAACAATGGTTTTCCGTTTTCGTCTTTTATGAATTGAAAATCGTTTGCTCCTTTATTAGATGTTAGAGCTAAAAGTATAACCCATTTTTCTGGATAAACAGTGAATGGTTTTACGCTGTCTTCTCCCATATATGGAGCAATAGTCATTGAATCGAATTTAAAATCTCCTTCTTCTGAAAGAAAGGCTTTTGCATATTGCTCAGAGGTATTACCAATATCTCCACGTTTCGCATCAGCTATTGTAAAACATTCATCTTTAAATTGACGCAAATAGTCCATTGTTTTCTTTAAACTAACTAACCCTTCTATGCCTCTTGATTCGTAGAAAGCAAGATTTGGCTTGTATGCTACGGTGTAAGGAAGTGTAGCATCTATTATTGCTTTGTTGAATTCAAAAACAGGATCTTCTTTTGTTAGAAGGTGTTTTGGTATTTTGTTTATATCACTATCTAACCCCACGCATAAGAAACTTTTTTTGCTTCTTATTAGGTTTACTAATTCTTGTCTTTTCATATTACTTTATATTAAGTTAAAAAAATGTTGATACAATTCTTTTTGGATTTTCTCTATGTCTAAAGGTGTTGAAGAGTTTAATTCTTTTTGTAAAGAGGTTACTCCTTTGTCTGTAAAGCCACAAGGGTTAATGTAATTAAAATATTGCAAATCGGTATTAACATTTAAAGCAAATCCATGCATGGTTATTCCTCTTGATGCTTTAACTCCTATCGCACAAATCTTTCTTGCTTTAGTTGTGTGTGCGTCTATCCAAACTCCTGTCGCTCCTTTTAGTCTTTCGCAGTTTATTGAATAGTCTTTCATCAATTTAATAACACTTTCTTCTATGGTTTCTATGTAGGTTCTAAGCGTTAATCCTAAGGAGTCTAAGTCTAAACTTGGGTATCCTACGATTTGTCCCGGTCCATGATAGGTTATATCTCCTCCGCGATTGATGTGATGAAATGTCGCGTTGATTTTTTGAAGAAATTGCTCGTTTGCTAAAAGATTTGAGGCTTTTCCATGTTTGCCAAGCGTATAAACATGGGGGTGTTGGCATACAATAAAGTCTTGTGAAATGTCTTTTTGAGCAAGAAGCTTTTGATTTACTTTTTTGTTAAATATTTCCTCTTGTTCTTTTAGTGCTTCATCGTATGCTTTCAGCCCCCAATCTACAAATTTCAAGTGCATATTTATGCTTTTCTAATATTGATTGCTAATTCTTCGCCTTCGATTACATCTATTGTTTGTAAAGGATTTTCTATCGCATCAACAAATTTTAATTCTTTTGTTAATGTTTCGCTACAAATATATTCTTTAAATGTATCTACTGCTTGGCATAGCAATTCACATTGTTGTATTTCTACTATTATGTTATCGGTAACGTCAAAATTTTGTTCTTTTCTTATGTTTTGTATTCTGTTTACAAGTTCTCTTGATATTCCTTCTTGACGTAACGAATCTGTAATAGTAGTATCTAAGGCTACTGTAAGGTCTGCTTCATTTGTAACTACCCAACCTGGAATGTCTTGTGTGATTATTTCAACATCTGAAAGCATTATTTCAATTTCTGCATTTTCTATATTAAGCAAATATTTTCCTTCTGCTTCTATTTGTGCTATGTCTTCTTGTGTGAACGAAGTAATAGCAGATGCTATTGCTTTCATCTTTGGTCCAAATTTTGGTCCTAATGTTTTGAAGTTTGCTTTTATGCTTTTCACCAACACATTATTCTCTTTTGTTAAGAAGTCTATATTTTTAATGTTTACTTCTGAAAGTATTAAGTCTTTTACAGCTTCTATTTGATTTTGTTGATGAGCATCTTTTGCTGGAATCATTATTTTTGAAAGCGGTTGACGAACTTTTAGGTTGTTTCTTTTTCTTAATGATAACACCAATGAGCATATCTTTTGTGCCATTTGCATTCTTTCTTCCAATTCTTTGTCTATCAATGAAGAATTACATTGAGGGAAGTCTGTTGCATGAACAGAGAATGAGCAATGTCGTTTGCTAACATTATTTAAATCGGTAAATAATCTTTCTGCAAAGAATGGTGCTATTGGAGCTATAAGTTGTGAAAGCGTTTCTAAACAAGTGTAAAGTGTTTGATATGCTGAAATCTTATCTTGTGAGTATTCTCCTTTCCAAAAACGTCTTCTACATAATCTTACATACCAATTACTCAAATATTCATCTACAAAGTTCGCTATTGCTCTACCTGCTTTTGTTGGTTCGTAGTCCGAATAAGATTTATCACAAAAATCTATCAATGAATTAAGTTCTGAAAGTATCCAACGATCTATTTCTGGACGTTCTTGGTTTGCAACGTCTTTTTCTGCGTAGGTAAAGTTATCTATATTCGCATAAAGAGCAAAGAAAGAATAGGTATTATATAATGTTCCAAAGAATTTTCTTCTTACCTCATCAATTCCACTTGGGTCAAACTTCAAATTCTCCCAAGGTTGTGTATTGGTAATCATATACCATCTTGTTGCGTCAGGTCCATATTGAGATAAAATATCAAAAGGATTAACTCCATTTCCTAAACGCTTTGACATTTTGTTTCCATTCTTGTCTAACACCAATCCATTTGAAACTACATTCTTAAATGATATTGTATCGAAACAAAGTGTTGCAATTGCGTGAAGTGTAAAGAACCAACCTCTTGTTTGGTCTACTCCTTCTGCTATGAAATCAGCAGGGAAATTGTTTGCTAACTCCTTATCATTGCAATCAAATGGATAATGAACTTGTGCGTATGGCATAGCTCCTGAATCAAACCAAACATCTATAAGGTCTGTTTCTCTTTTCATTTTTTCACCATTTGGAGCTACTAAAATAACAGAATCAATATAAGGACGATGTAAATCAAAACTATCGTAATTTTTATGATCTTTATATGGATTTTCTTTCATATAGCCTGCCGCAATACTTTTTTCTATTTCATTAGAAAGCATTTCAACAGAACTAATACATATTTCGTGTTTTCCATCTTCTGTTCTCCAAATTGGAAGAGGTGTTCCCCAATATCTTGAACGACTTAAATTCCAATCCACAAGATTTTCAAGCCAATTTCCAAAACGTCCGCTACCTGTTGCTTCAGGTTTCCAATTTATTGTTTTGTTTAGCTCTATCATTCTTTCTTTTATAGCAGTTGTTCTTATGAACCAACTGTCTAATGGATAGTAAAGAATCGGTTTATCGGTTCTCCAACAATGAGGATAGTTGTGTGTATGTTTTTCTATTTTAAATACCTTATTTGACTGTTTCAAATATACGCAAATATCAACATCAAGTGTAGGGTCCTTTTCTGTTAAAGAAGAATCAAACGCATTTTTAACATATCTTCCTGCAAACTCTCTATATGATTCTTTTACATATTTGCTTACAAATTCTTCATCTAAATCTTCTATTTTAAAGAATTTGCCTGTTCTATCTACCATTGGTTGATTTTTACCTTCTTTATCCACAACAAACATTGGCACAATTCCTGCTTGTTTTGCTACACGGTCGTCATCTGCTCCAAAGGTTGGTGCAATGTGAACTATACCTGTACCATCTGCTGTCGAAACATAATCTCCTTCTATTACTTTAAAGGCATTACCCATTGGAGTAATAAAATCAGTCAATGGTTCATATTCTTCTCCCTTTAAATCTTTACCTTTACATTCTGCTAATATTTTAAATGGAATAGCTTTATCTCCACTTTTATATTCATCAAATGATAATTCTGCATTCTTTTCTGGGAAGAATGAACCTAACAATGCTTTTGCTACAACTGCAATCATTGGAAGACCAGAGTAAGGATTAAATGTTTTAACGAAAACATAATCTATATTAGGTCCTACTGCCAAAGCTGTATTTGAAGGAAGGGTCCAAGGAGTTGTTGTCCAAGCTAAGAAATAAACATCTTCCGAAAGATTTTCTCCTGCTAAATATTTTGCTTTTACTTCTTCTTGATTTTTTGCTCTAAACTGTGCAACAGCAGTTGTGTCTTTCACATCTCTATAACAGCCTGGCATATTCAATTCGTGAGAACTTAAACCTGTTCCTGCTGCAGGAGAAAATGGTTGAATTGTATATCCTTTATATAAATATCCTTTTTCATGAAGTATTCCTAATAAATACCACAAGGTTTCTATGTATTCATTTTTGAAAGTGATATATGGATCGTTCAAATCTACCCAATAACCCATTTGAACAGTGAGTTTATCCCACATATCTTTATATTTCATCACCTCATTACGACAAGCCGCATTATATTCATCAACAGATATTTTCTTTCCTATATCTTCCTTCGTAATACCTAATTGTTTTTCTACTCCAAGTTCAACAGGCAATCCGTGAGTATCCCAACCTGCTTTTCTTGCAACATAAAATCCTTTTTGTGTTTTATATCTACAAAAAATATCCTTTATTGTACGGGCCATAACGTGATGAATTCCTGGTTGCCCGTTTGCAGAAGGGGGCCCTTCAAAGAAGATAAAAGGTTTTGCTCCTTCTCTTAATTTCAAGCATTCTTCAAAAGTAGCTTCTTTTTGCCACTTTTGCAATATCTCATCTGAAATTTGAGTTAAATTAAGTTGTTTATACTCTGCGTACTTTGTGTTCATATTCATTATTATTTATAAATCGTTTGCAAAATTACTAAAAAACAACAAAGATTTTTTGTTTTTTCAATGAAATTCTATCGTTTTTTTATATTTTTGCAAAGTTATTTTTAATAAAACTGAAATTAAGATGTCTATTTTGCACAAAGATGACCAAGTGTTGTGGTATGCTATGAGGGTTCCTTATAGAAACGAGATAAAGGTGCAAAACAAACTACAAAACAAAGGAATAGAGGTATTTATTCCTAAAAAAAAGAAATTAATAAAAAGACGAGGCAAGACCTATTACGAAGAAGTTCCTGCTATAAACAACCTTATTTTTGTTCATAGCAAACTTTGTGTTATTAAAGAATTAAAAAAAGAAATATTAAACTTACAATATTTAGTAAATAAAGAAGAAGGTAAAAGTTATCCTATAGTTATTAGAGACGAAGAAATGCGACAATTTATAAGAGTAACAGAAAACCTTCAAGAAGCAGCAACTTATTTAGCAATAGAAGAAATAAACATTGCAAGAGGCACAAGAGTTAGGATTATTGGAGGCGATTTTGATGGTATTGAAGGCGTATTTATAAAGGTAAAAGGCAAACGAAGCAAAAGAGTCGTTGTTATGTTAGATAAGTTATTAGCAGTAGTTATGGTAGAAATTGAATCTGATTTTATAGAAGTAATTAAAAATTAAAATAAACTATGAAACTAAACAAAATTAAGACATACTTCACAACAAGCATATTATGCATGACTATATTGTTTTTGCATTCTTGTACATCTATTGAAGGAATTGCATATTATCAAGACGTTGACTCAATCTCAGAATTAGACGTTCCTCCTGCACAAGAAATAATTTTATGCCCAGGCGATAAAATTTCTGTTGTTGTAAATTGTAAAGACCCTAAACTTTCAGAATTATTCAACTTACCTTACGTCTCTCAACGATTAGGTTATACATCTGTATATGGTAGAACTTCAAGTAGTGGACAAATTTCAAGTTACACAATAGACAAAGAAGGATTTATTGACATGCCTGCAATAGGTCAAGTCTATGTTGCAGGAATAACGCGTAAAGAAGCAGAACAAAGAATCAAACAAACGATAATAGCACAAGAACAAGCAACAGAAGCCGTTGTTACAATAGAATATATGAATCTAAACATTGAGATAGTCGGAGAAGTTGCAAAACCAGGAAGATACGCAATAGACAAAGACGTTTACACCTTAACCGAAGCATTAAGTGCAGCGGGAGACTTAACAATATATGGAAGAAGAGACAATATTTTAGTTATGAGAAAAGAAAACGGAATACAAAAAACATATAGAGTTAATTTATGTTCTGCACAGGACGTTTTTACTTCCCCTGTTTTTTACTTAAAACAAAATGACATTGTATATGTAGAGCCAAATGATACAAGAATGAGACAATCTACCGTAAACGGAAATAATGTACGTTCAACCTCATTTTGGATTTCAGTAGCATCTCTTTTAACATCAGTTTTACTAGTATTTATTAGATAATCCAAGAAACAAAAAACGAAAACAAATGGAAAACACAAAACAAGAACAAGAAGAACCAATAATTGATATAAGAAACATAATATATTATTGCATTTCAAGATGGTATTGGTTTGCAATATCTATCATATTAACTGTTGCTATTGCATTCTTGTACATAAAAAAAATAGAACCACAATACTCTGCGAGTGCAGAAATACAAATAAAATCAGATTCAAAAAGTGGCTCCTCACCAGGAGAGATTGATTTCAACAACACCGGATTCTTCAAAAGCACTACTAATGTTCAAAACGAAATAGTAGCATTTGCTTCTCCCGATTTGATGGAAGAAGTAGTTAATAGATTAAACCTTCACATTGATTACCGAAAACCAGGACTATTCTACAACAAACTTCTTTACGGAACAAGCCTTCCAATCACAATTTCAATGCCAGATCTTGCAGACAATGCTGTTGCATCATTTACGATAAAACTATTAGAAAAAGAAAAATTTGAAATAACAAACCTAACATTTAACGGAGAAAAGTTTTTCAATAAAAAATTAGAAGGAAGACTTTACGATACAATAACCTCACCTTACGGAAGTCTAATTGTAGCTCCGACTATTCACTACAACGAAGAACTTATTGAAGAAACAAACCAAATCCTTGTTAAAAGAATTAGCAAAAACTCAGCCGTTGCAAAATATTCTAACAAATTAGGAGTAGAACAAAACAACAAAGAAGCAGATGTTATAACCCTTTTTGTAAATGACGTATCAACACAAAGAGCAGAAGACTTTTTAAACACACTAATTGTTGTTTACAATGAACATTGGATAAAAGACAAAAACCAAATAGCAAATTCCACATCAATTTTCATTAACGATCGTTTATTAGTAATTGAAAACGAATTAGCAAACGTAGATAGCGATATTTCTTCCTATAAATCCGTCAATTTATTACCCGATGTTGACGCGGTAGCCAATATGTATCTACAAGAAAACAAGAATCTCAACGAAGAAATAAGAGAACTAAGCAATCAAATATGGATGGCACACTACATAAAGGATTACCTATCAAAAAATGCCATCACATCTGAACTTTTACCCGTAAACTCAGGCATACAAAATGCGAACATTGAAAGACTAATCTCAGAACACAATGCCAAACTTTTAGAGAGAAACAATTTAGTAGCCAATAGTAGTGAAAAGAACGTTCTTGTAAAAGACATGGACAAAGCCTTAATGGAGATGAGACGAATAATTGGCGTTTCTGTCGATAACCAAATAAACGTTCTTCAAAATCAAATGACACAACTACAAAGAACAGAAAAACAAACCTCAGCAAAACTTGCCTCAAATCCAAATCAAGCCAAAGTATTATTATCCGTAGAAAGACAACAATCAGTAAAACAATCACTATACCTATACTTACTACAAAAACGTGAAGAAAATGAACTTTCACAAGCCTTTACAGCATACAATACACGTGTTATTCAAAAGCCAAGAGCGAGCATAGCTCCTGTTGCTCCAAGAAGCATGATGATTCTCCTTGTAGGATTTGTTTTAGGAGTTGCAATTCCATTAGGAATCATCATTCTTAAAGAATACCTCACAACAACCGTTCGCGGACGACAAGATTTAAAAAATCTCACTTTACCATTCTTGGGAGAAATACCTTCTTGTGCTCCAAGACACAAAGGATTAAATCGCTTTAAGAAAAAGACAAACACAGGTAACGAAACAATCGTTGTTAAAGCAGGAAGTAGAAATGTTGTAAACGAAGCATTCCGTAGTTTAAGAACTAATTTGGATTTTATGACACAAGACAAGCAATCAAACTCTATTGCAATTACATCATACAATCCAGGATCAGGAAAAAGTTTCATCTCAATAAACTTAGCAATAGCCCTTGCTATTCAAAACAAAAAAGTATTAGTAATAGACGGAGACTTACGACACGCAACAGCTTCTAAATATGTAAATAGTCCAGAGATAGGAATTTCAGACTATCTCGCAGGAAAAATAGCAAATATTAATGATGTAATAATAAAAGACAAAACATACAATTCATTATACATATTACCAGTTGGAACAATTCCACCAAATCCTTCCGAATTACTATCACAAAACTTATTTAAACTAACAATAGAAAAACTAAAACAAGAATACGACTATGTTTTCGTAGACTGTCCACCTATTGAAATAGTAACCGATACACATATCATAGAAAAAAGTATAGACAGAATCATATTTGTAATAAGAGCCGGATTATTTGAAAGAAATATGTTAGGCGATTTGCAAAACCTTTACACAAATGCAACCTTTAAAAATATGTCTTACATACTTAATGGCACAGAAAACAAAGGAGAAAAATATGGCAAATACGGCTATAAGTATGGTTACAAATATGGTTATCACTACGGCAGCTATTACTCAAACAACGACAAATAAATCTCTTATATCACTTGGCAAACATTTTCAGCAAGATTTTTCAAAAAGAAAGTAAATTAAAGAAGAGTGGATTGTTAGATCAAAAATCTGACGTCCACTCTCATATTCTTTATGGAGTAGATGATGGAGTGCAACAATTAGAAGAAAGCCTTCAAATATTGGAAGAATTAGAAAAATTAGGCTTTAAAAAACTTTGGTGTACACCTCACATCATGGAAGACATACCAAATGAAACTAAATTTTTGCAAGAAAGATTTCTTCAATTAAAACAAGCCTACAAAGGAGAGATTCAACTACACTTAGCAGCAGAATATATGATAGACAACGTGTTTAGCAAAAGATTATCAAACAAAGACCTCTTGCCACACGGTGAATTAAAAAATCATTTACTTGTAGAAACCTCCTATTTCAATCCTCCATTAAACTTAGAAAAAACATTACAAGAAATATACTCCATAGGCTATTATCCATTGCTTGCACACCCTGAGCGATATGTCTATATGGAAGAAAATGACTACATAAAACTAAAATCCAACGGCATAAAATTCCAATTAAATCTCCTTTCCTTAAAAGGAATGTATGGAAAAACAGCACAAAAAAAAGCAGAATGGCTTCTTTCCAAAAATTACTATGATCAAGTAGGCAGCGACATTCACTCTATCCATCAAATCCACGCATTAAAAGACCTATTGAAATAATTAAATGACCGATTCAAAACAACATTATCAAGTTCTTGACGCCCTAAGAGGCGTTGCTGCAATTATTGTAGTATGTTATCATATTTTTGAAGGTTTTTCCTTTGCGCAAATCACCAATCAAGCAGGCGATGGCTTAATAAGAACATTTAATCACGGATACTTAGCCGTAGATTTCTTCTTTTTGCTGTCAGGATTCGTTATAAACTATGCCTATCACGACAGATGGAACAAAATGACTACCGTTTCATTTTTCAAACGCCGTCTAATACGTCTTCACCCCATGCTAATAATGGGAGCATTTATCGGATTAATATGTTTTCTCATAGGAGGCTCTATGCAATGGAGTGGAAATACAATTCCTTTTTATATTTCAATAATAACATTCCTACTAACCTGTTTTATGATTCCTGCCTTACCAGGCTCATTCAACGAAGTAAGAGGAAATGGAGAACTCTTCCCGCTCAATGGTCCTATGTGGTCCTTATTTTTTGAATACATAGGCAACATACTCTATGCTCTATTCATCAGAAGACTAAGCACAAAACTCCTAACCCTTTTAGTAATTCTCTTAGGCATACTTCATGGCATATTTACCATAGGAAACCTTTCAGGATATGGCAATTTAGGCGTAGGTTGGACCTTTGACACAATCAATTTCTGTGGAGGAATGCTACGAATGCTGTTCCCTTTCACCTTAGGAATGCTTATCTCTCGCCGTTTCAAAGCAATAAAGCTACCTTATTCATTTTTAATCTCCTCAATTCTTCTAATTGCAACTCTTTCCGTTCCTTACCTTACAGCTTTCAAAGCAATAAACCTCAATGGCATTTATGAATTCTTTTGCATAATAGCAATCTTCCCTATAATCTTAACAATAGGAGCATCGAGTCAAGAAAAATCAAAACTAAGTCAAACCTTAGGAGAATTATCCTATCCTCTATACATAATTCACTACCCTATAATGTACCTATTCTATCAATGGCTAATAAAAACCAAGCAATACACACTTTCAGAAACCTATCCCGTAGCAATACTTGTAGTATTACTATCTGTAATTCTTGCCTTTACACTGTCAAGACTATATGATAAACCAATAAGAAAAAGACTCCACTAAATTTTTCTTTGATTTTAGAAAATAAAACAAAGAAAAAATTCTCGTGCTTTTTCGTTTCTTTGTTGTATCTTTGCACAAAATAAGAAAATACAATGGGTAATATAGTAGCAATCGTAGGTCGTCCTAATGTAGGCAAATCAACTTTATTTAATCGTTTAACAGAAACAAGAGATGCAATAATTCACTCCGAAGCAGGCGTAACAAGAGATCGTCATTACGGAAAATCCAATTGGAATGGAAAAGAATTTTCAGTTATTGACACAGGAGGATACGTAATTGGAAGCGAAGACGTGTTTGAAGGCGAAATAAGAAAACAAGTAATCTTAGCAATAGAAGAAGCAGACGCCATAATCTTTATGGTAGATGTAAAAGAAGGCATCACACCTGATGATGAAGAAGTAGCAGAACTATTAAGACGTTGCGACAAGAAAGTATTACTTGTTGCCAATAAAGTAGATAACGCAGCAAGAGCAAACGATCACTATGAATTTTACTCATTTGGACTTGGAGAAGTCTATACAATATCTGCAATAAACGGCTCTGGAACAGGAGAAATGTTAGATGAGTTAGTAAAAGACTTTGCAGAAGAAGAAACCTTTGTTGATGAAAACGCAGGAATACCTAAACTTTGCGTTGTAGGACGTCCAAACGTTGGAAAAAGTT
>RHMF01000886.1_pt1 | contig 16055 bp, 12 predicted proteins | sample 5365151 | NCBI WGS metagenome assembly RHMF01 (sample SAMN10266501, study PRJNA497801) | feces metagenome | isolation source: feces | host: Bos taurus | place: China: Prairie of Fairy Mountain | collected 2017-08-14 | reverse complement strand
GCTATTCTTTTTAAATAATCCATATCAGAACTTCATTTTAATTTGTGCAAAAGTAGTAATTCTTTTTTTTACCACGCAATAAATCCTGCGTTTTTGTGGCGTTTCACACTTTGAATTTGTGGTATATCATACTTTATTTTTGCGGTATATTACACTTTGTTTTTGCTGTAATTTACATTGTATTTTTGCTGTAATAAGAGCGATATTTTCTACCATACCAGCACTCTTTATACCCTTTCAAAACACCATAACTATGAGAGCTTACGACACGTTATGACCGACTTGAAATCATTGGATTAACTATTATATAATTTTAAGGATAAGCCACAAGATCTCTATCATAGAATGAAAGTTAATATTGATTTGTGTGAAGAATTAAATGTAAACATTTACTCTTTCCCAATGAAATATCATCCAATTCGCGATGAACATAGTCACGATAGAGATTATATTGGTGAACATTGGAATCGTAAATACATAAGAGCCATACAGGCTATTCTAAATGCAACAAAAAGGGAAAATTGGGCGAGGTATCTCTTTCTTTGAAAAAGCATTTGGGAAAAATGAAGATGAATATATGGAATTACTTATTATGCCTGAAACATTCATCTTGTTTCGTTACTTTTTTGAGCATCTTGGATACACTCAAAAATGGCGAGAAGATATATCTAAACTTTCTGAAAGCGAGAAGAATGAATTATATCCTATCATATTTAAGAATGATTTTAGTAATATAGATTCTCTTACAGATAATGAAAAATTTAGACGTATTCTTTTGTATTACAAAAATTATAGAGGAGATATTGCCGACCATAATTCGGAACTCTATAAACTAAAGAAGCAATTCGATAGCTTATCAAAATAATACAATATGGGGGCATTTGCCCCCTTTGTTATTTTTAGCTTCTATCAAGCAATTCTAATTTGAAATCAATTTGAAGGGGTGTCTGGGTGTTTTTTACTCGCTCGGATGTTCCTCCAAGTACTTCATCATTTCTTCCTGTATTGTCGGAAGTCCCTTTTCTTGTCTGATTTCGTTCTCCACTTGGATTTGTTCCATCGCTTCTTTGTCCCCTTTGTTTGCTAATCGTAGCCTTGCTACCCATAGCATTGCTTCTAATTTTTCCATTGTATTTTGTTTTTATATAAAAAGGCTGATGCTTTCATACCGCAGCGTTTATGCCTCACGCCTTATCTTGTGTTCACTTGTGCAAAAATAGCACATTTGAATGCAATTCACAACAATTCTTGTTTAATGTTTAATCCGTTGTTTATGCTACTGCAAAGATACTAAATTTGTAATATGTCAGAGTGGGGTGTGTGGGTAATTACATTTTTTCAAGCGAATAAACAAGGTGTTGTTACATTTTTTCAAGCGTAAGAAGGAGGTTATTTAAGCTGTCTTTTTAATCCATCTCTTTTTGATTTTTGTTATCTTTGTACTTTGATGTTTTTCTAAAAATATTGTTATGTTTGAGTTTGATGCAACTTTATATGAAATTCCCGAAAAGGGTGGGGCTTATGTTATTTTCCCTTGGGATATAAGAGTGGTTTTTGGCAAGGGTAGAGTGAAGGTGAAGGTAGAGTTTGATGGTATTCCTTACGAAGGGAGTATTGTCAATATGGGGGTAAAGGATGAAAACGGTAAGGTGTGTTATATTATTGGTGTATTAAAGTCCATTCGCCAACAATTAGGTAAAAAACATGGGGATAAAATTCATGTAATTCTTAGTGAACGTTAATGGATTGTGCTATAGGGGGATTGTATTTGTTTGTTGTTTGCAACGTTTGTGTTTGTAGATTGAAAAAAAGAAGGAGGGGCTGTTGAGCTCCTCCTTTTGTTTTTGGGTGTGTTATTGATGTGTTATTTCACTATCAATTTTTGTGTGTTTACGTTGTTGCCGCTTATGATTCTGATGTAGTAAACGCCGGCTGCGTAATTGCTTGTGTTAAGTTCGTATGTGCTTTCGTTCATATCGTCGCTTAACAAGATGCGTCCTTGCATGTCGCTTACTACCATCTTAGCTCCTGCTACGCTTACGCTTATTATCGCTTTGTCGTGAGCTGGGTTTGGATAGATGGTTGCGCTGATTGCATTGGCTGTTGCATCGTTCAAGCCGGCTAGGGTGGTGAAGGTTAGTGTTTCGCCATCAAGTCTTCCGCTTGCGGTTACTACGAAGGCTTTGTATTGGTATACCATTTCGGTTTCTAGGCTATCTACGGTGATTGAGATGTTGTTGTCTGGTGTTATCATGGTGTGCCAGCTTAGTTCTGAGTCTGCTTTGTAGATGATGCCTCGTGCTACGATTTCTTCACTACCTGGGGTTACTACTCCGTTCATGGTTGCGCTTGAGGTTGTGATGTTGGTTGCCTCTAGGGTTTCTACGGTTGGTGCTACGATTTCTTCGCCTGGTTGTTCTAGGGTGGTGAATTGTACGCTTACCCAGCTTGAGGTTTGTCCTTCACATACGGCTCTTACTTTTACGGTGAAGGTTGTGTTGGCTGGTAGGTCGGTGTAGTGGTGTGTGGTTTGGCTAATGGTTTCTGTGGCCATGTTGTTTAGTTGGATTTCGTAGTTGCTTGCTGTTCCGTTCCATGTGATGTCGGCTGTGTTTTGTGTGATGTTGATTGCGGCCAGGTCGGTTGGTGCGTCGCATGGTTCTACCTCTGGGTCGTCGCCGCCGCTGCTTTCGCCGTCGCTGTCATATAGGTGGAAGGCATCTACGACTACTCCATATCCATACACTCCTATGCTTTCGAAGCTGATTTGGTAGCTGGCTGATGGTTCTGGTAGTAGGATTGAGTCGGTTACCCATGTTGGTGTGGTTGCGGTGTAGTTTCTTAGTGTTACCCATTCTGAGCTTTCGCTTTGTCTGTACTTAACGGTTAGGTTTTCGTGTGTGCCTTGGTCGCCTAGTAGTTGGTAGTCGTATTTGATGGTTGGTGATTCTAGGTTGGTTAGGTCGAACACTGGGCTGATTAGTCTTGAGGATTCGCCGTTGTTCCATGTGTGGTATGCCATGTAGTTTCCGTCGCTTGCCATTACTGATTGGCCTTCGTTAGTTTGGTACATTACGATATCCCATAGGGTTGTTCCTGAGATGATTTCTGTTGTCCAACAACCGAAGTCGCCTTGATTTTCAAAGCTTTCAAAGTATGGGTATGATGCTACTATGCCACATTCTGTGCTGAAGGTCATTAGGGTTGTTCCTACTGATTCTTCGCTGCCGCACATTGTGGTTACATATACGTCATAGTTTGTTGATGCCTCTAGGTTGGTTAGGTCTAGGGTTGGTTGTGTGGTTGTTACGAAGGTGTATTCGGTGTCGGTGTTTTTCTTGTAGTAAACAGTCCATAGGTTGTGTGTTGTTTCTGGGTCGTTCCATGTGATAGTTGCGCTGTTTGCTGTTATGTTTGTGGCTTGAACTGAGGTCATTGCCGGTGGTGCACAACTTATTACTGAGATCGATAGGTTGTCTATGGTTGCTGGTGTGTTGGTTGCTTCGGTGTAGCCTACGGCTGTGAAGATTAGACGTTTTGGTCCTAATATGTTGCCTAGGTAGATTCTCTTTGTTTGCCAATCTTCTGCACTGCTGACTTCTGCTATCTTGGCTATATCTCCTATCATGCCTGTTTGTGGCAAGTCGGTGATTGTGGTTAGATATACGTTAATGTTTGCTCCTATTGATTTCCAATCGAATGCCATTTCATATACGTCTTCTGTTTGTCCGAAGTCGAAGTCTTTGTATAGGTGTGTTATGGTTTGCATTGCTCCTGCTGTGGCTGCGTAGCTTTGTCCTCCGTCGTTAGAGATGTAGGCTGCTCCTTGGCCATCGATTGAGGTTGCGTTGCCTATTGCCCATGCGTTAGGTGTGCTTACATGAGAGCCGTCTGCCATAAACCATGAGTCGTTGGTGTTGAAGCTTGTGGTGTATGGTACTGCGGTTGGTTGTGCTACGGTGTTGAATTGGTAGGTTGCCCAATCTGAGTTTGCCTCTCCACATGTGCTTCTAGCTGCAAAGGTGTAGGTTGTTCCTGGTATTAGGTTTGTAAGTTCTATGTTGCTTGGGTTTTCTACTGCGATTGCTGTGCCTGATGATGGGTCTGTGCCTGCTACTATGGTGTATTCCCATTCGGTTGTGGCAAAGACTGAGAATGAGGCTGTGGCTGTGGTTTGTGTGATGTTTGATACGTTTAGGTTGTATGGTCTTTGGCATTCACTCCATTCTTCTACCAAGATGTTGTCAATGTAAAGGAAGTTGTCGCCGTTTCCTTCTGTACTTTCGGCATAGAAGGCAAATCTAACGCTTCCTGTTATTGGTTCATCGTCTGCATCTACTAGCTTGAAGGCGTATCTTTGGAATGAGTTTGTAAGGTCTGCAAAGTTGTGTGCTTCGTCTGCATCACCGTTTGCAAATACTAAGGCGTTGTCTGCGTTCCATGTTAGGCCTCCGTCTGTTGATACAAAGACTATCAATCTGTCGTCGTAGGCGTTTTGTGGCACTCCTGTTGAACCCCATGGTGTCAAGGCTAGGTCGAAGGCTATTTGTTTTGCACTTCCGTCATTGCCTAAGTTGATGTTTGGTGTGATTAACCAATAGTTGTAGTCTGCTCCCCAAATGTTTGTTGCTACTGCTGTGGTGCTTGTGCCGTCTAAGGCTATTTCCTCTACTGACCAATAGTCATCTACAACTTCCATTGCTGAGGTTGAGATTATGCCGTTTGATGGTAGCCATGCTGATGCTCTTGTCCAACATGATGAACCAAATGGGCTGCTTGCAAAGTTTTCACTCCATGGCAATTCCAATGCTTGACATGGGGTTGTGATTGAGAAGTCGCCTACTAAGATTACTCCTCCGTCAGGACATACAACTGAAACTGAGGCTGTGTATGGTGAGTTGTATTCTGCGTTTGTTACTATTGTGTATGGGAAGTCGGTCAAGGTCAATCCTGTTATCACCGCTGGGCCTTCTTCTGTCGGATATGTTACGTTGTAGGTTACTCCTGTGTTGCCTTCATCTGTCAAGTTTACTACCACTGTGTTAGATGTTTCGTCTTCAACAAAGCCTAATGCTACATTGACTGCTGTTCCTGCACATGAGCGTCCTTCGATTGAGATGTTGTCTATGGCTACTGATGGTTGGCTACCCATTATTCCGTCGTTGTTCCATTTGAATATTAGGTTGTACATTCCGCTTAGTCCGCCTCTTGATACTTCTGCCGATAACCAAGCACTGCCTGCATTGTCGTATAAATCTTCAACCAATGCGTTAGCTGAAGAGGCTATTTCTCCTACAGGCACCAAGTATGCACTCATATAGTCATAGGCTCCGTAGGAATCTCCCTCTCCTCCTACTTTGTAGTCGAATGAGATAACGTATTCAAGGGCTTCGCCTTCTTCGAAGTATAATGGGATTGTTGCGTATGCCTCTGTTGATGCTCCATTGGTAATGTATCCGAATGTTTGTCCGTTATCACCGCTGATGTACATTGCACCGCCTTGTGTCAAATCGCCTGATTCGTCTGTTGTGTTGTTTATTACTGAGCCTATGAACCATGCGTTTGTGTTGCTTGTTGTGAATTCTACAACTGGGGTTGTTTCTTCTGTGTCAAAGTCTGCATAGAATGGCATTGAGTAAACAACCGGCATTGTTACAGAAACCGGTCCTACGAATTCTGTTCCACATGCTTGTGCTGCCATAAATAGATAGGTTGAGCCTGATTCAAATCCGCTTAGCTCGTATGGCAATTCTGTATCTTGTGGTATGTTAATCAAGGTTGCAGTTGTAAGGTCTAATGCTGTATCTCCTGGTGAGGCTTGTGCGTATGCAAGAGTTACGCCTGCATCTCCAATATTTGCTGCATTGTAAGTTACATTTACTGACTCATCTGATGATGCTACTACATTGAATCCATACAAATCAGGACAAGCTGGGTTGTTGCTTATCACAAAGTCGTCTATCAAGAATGAACGTGAGGCTTGTCTTACTGCGATTGCCAAACGTATTGAACCTGAGAATTGCGATAGGTTTATCTCTGTCATTGTCCATACATCAGAGGCAGTTGCAGGCTCGTATATTGTTTGCAATAGCTCGAAGTTTGCTGTGTCTGCTGCTGATGTGATATCGTTTTCTGTTGCATCGTATGCGTAAACTTGAATGTGTGGTGCTGCATAGCCTGGTGTTGAGCTTGCGTTTCTGTATTGGAAGTTCAAACGTTGGTCGCCTGACAATTCAATTCTTGGACTTATCACCCAATCGCTTGTTGGCTCCATACTATTTGCTGAATAGATACCTGAGTAGTATAGTGTTCCAATTCCTGAGGCTGCCTCATAGAAGTCTGAACGATAGAATACATAGTCTGGAGAGCCTCCATTGATGTTGTACCAACAGAATGGTGCTTCTGTGTCTCCTATGATTCCGTCTGCTTGTACGAATTCGTTTTCGAATCTTTCTGCAAATGGCAATTCTGTATATTCAGAACAGATTGTGTATGCCTCTGCTAAATCTGTTGGGATTGATTGATCGCCCTCTGCACATACTGTGCTAACTCTATATTGTACTTTTACGCCATAAGGCAAGCCTGCTACTACTATTGGGCTGTCTGATTGGGTTGTTGACCATGCTGTTTCATGCTCTGTTTTGTACTCAACCAAGTAGCCAACCGCTCCATCTACAGGGTTTTCAACGGTAAGTGTCATAGTTACATTCTCGCCCATATCTTCCATTGCTACAGATACAAGGCCTGGTCTTGTACAGTTAGTTGAGTAGATGCTGATATTGTCAATTGCAGCAGGTGGGTTATCTCCTGTACCGCCGTCATTTATCCACGCAAATACCAATCTGTAAACTCCCGCCTCAACCTCTGGCAATACGTATGCAAATCTTGTCCATGTTGCTGATGGGAATGGGTATCCGAATTCGTATTCCATACTTGGCAAGCCTGCCTCTCCTGAGCCTGCTCCCAATTCTTGATCAAATGGAACTAAGAATAATCTCAATTCGTCCCAGTTTGGCTCTCCTACACACTTGTAGTCAAATTCCAAACCATAGAAATATCCCTCTTGAATGTCTATCAAAGCCGATACATAAGAGCAACCATCAACTCCTGTGATAGAATAGCTGTTTGTTACTCCGTTATCGTTTGAGATATAAAGAGCGTTACCAATTGTAAGTTCTCCTTCTTCATCTCTTGTGTTGTTTTCTGCCGAGCCAATATGCCAAGCGTTAGTTATGAAGTTTTGAATTTGCCAACCTGTAACAGAGTCTAAATCGTCGAATGTTTGAACATATGGCAATTGAAGGAAGTTATCGCTTGTTGGCAATGTGATAAAGTTAATTCTTCTTTCAGAGCTGTTTCCATTAGAGCAAACAGACCATACTTTCACATCGTATTGTGAATATGAGTTAAGGTTTGTCAATGTGTATGAGTTTGTAGTTATAGTGTTTGAAGCCAAAGTCCAATCCTCATCTGAGGTCAATTTGTAAGCCACACCAAAGGTTGTTGAAGATGGATCTGAGCTCCAAGTAATAGTAGCTGCGTTTTGTTCAACTGCTGAAACAGCCAATCCTGCTGGTGGGTAGCAATAACCGTCCAATGAGGCGATTTCAAACATTGCTATAGGACGATTTGCACTTGTTGTATTGTACACAGGTGGGTTCATCATATCGAATTCATAGTAGTCAATATTTGTGTACGTACAACTGATTGAAGAGGTTGAAGATGTTCTCCAAGTGTGTCCTTCATCGAATGCGTCACCATCTCTGACAATTCCGACAGCAAGGTTTGCATTACCGGAATATGCAAATGGAGCTGCAAGTTCGATTGTTACCCAACCCGGAACAAATGAAACCGGACCTGAAAAAACTTCAGTCCAATCCATTCCTGGCAACCAACCACTACTCATAACAGAAGTATTTGTTTCCTTTAGGTAAAGCTTAACAATTCCATCATTGAAGATAGAACCGTTATGGTAGAAACTAATACTTGTAATCAAACCCGACTGAAGCTCAGTTGAGTAATACAACAACTGACTCATTCCGTCAGTGTAATAACAATCGACAGGAAGAGAAGCAGAGTAGTTTGTAGATGTTGAATCTCCAACTACCACAACTGTCTGTGCCGATAGTTTTGTTGCGAATGCAAACAGCATTACGAACAACAACAGAAATTTTCTCATAAATTTGTAATTTTGTTAATAAATAATTTCATTCCAAAAAGTCTGCAAAGATACAACAATTCAATCGATTATAAAGAACCAATCCTTGTTAAACTTTCAAAAAAAATCAATTTTTCTTCACCTTAATCAAGTTTCGCTTTATCCATTTCAAATATCCTATAATAAAAACAAAGAAAAAAAACTGTATTCTTTTCTTTTCTCAAACTGAACTTTTCTTCGCTTGTGCTGTTTCTATGGGCATATTAACCAATTAAAAAACTAAAATTATGTATTGTTATCAATGCCAAGAAACTGCCGAAGGAAAGGCTTGTCGAAAAGTAGGAGTCTGCGGAAAAGATGCAAAACTCTCTTCGGAATTAGATGCTCTTATATTTGAAACCATTGAGTTGGCAACATTGAATAATCGCTTGCGAGAATACAAGCAAGATGATTTGGAGGCAAGTCGTATGATTACCGATAGCCTTTTCACAAGTATCACCAACGCTAACTTCGACCATGAATCTGTAAGCAACAAAGCAAGACTTATAAGGAACAAGAAAAACATCTTGAAGGAAGTTGCTCATCGTCAATCCATTTCCTTAAACGACCTACACCTATCTTTCCTCCCTCCTATCTTTGAACAAATAGGCGTTCTTGGTGAAAGAAATGAAGATGTCAGGAGTTTGAAACAACTAATCATCTATGGGTTGAAAGGAGTTGCTGCATACGCAAAGCATGCTCAACGATTGGGTTTTGAAGATGTAGGCATATATGCTTCTTTGGAAGATACGCTTGCTCAAATACGCAAAAAAGAAATCGAAACATCTGAGTTGTATAATCTTGTGCTTGGAGTTGGAGAATTAGGTGTAAGGGTGATGAATCTCTTAGACAAAGCCAACACCACAACTTTCGGTCAGCCCGAACTCACAAAGGTAAGCACCGCCGTAGGACAACGCCCCGGAATATTGGTTTCGGGACATGACTTGCAGGATTTGAGCGAACTATTGGAGCAAAGCAAGGAGTGCAATATCGATATTTACACCCATGGAGAGATGTTGCCAGCTCACTACTATCCTTTCTTCAAGAAATACAGTCATTTCAAGGGTAATTACGGCAATTCTTGGTGGCAACAAAAGGAAGAGTTTGAAAAATTCAACGGACCAATACTTTTCACCTCCAACTGCATAGTTCCTCCGCCTGCAAACAAGGCTTATCGTAATAAATTATACACTACAGGCTCTTGTTATTTGGAAGGTGCTAAGCATATCCCAATCAACCAAAAGACTATGACAAAGGACTTTTCTGCAATCATAAAACAAGCCCTTCAATGCAAACCTCCTGAGGCCATAGACAATGTTGAATTGCTTGGAGGCTTTGCTCACAATCAGCTTTCTTTGTTGAAAAACGACATAATCAAAGCTCTAAAAGAGGGAACGATTAAACATTTTGTTGTGATGGCGGGTTGTGATGGCAGAATGCAGTCGAGGAAGTATTATACCGAGTTTGCTCGTTCCTTGTCGGAGGATTGCATAATTCTTACGGCTGGTTGTGCTAAGTATCGCTACAATAAGGTCTATCTTTCACCTAATAAGGATTTCCCAAGAGTTCTTGACGCAGGGCAATGCAACGATTGCTACTCCTTGGTGGTATTTGCGGAGGAATTGCGTAAGGATTTGGGATTGAAAAACCTCAACGACTTGCCTCTTGTGTTCAATATCGCTTGGTATGAACAAAAGGCTGTGATTGTCCTATTGGCATTGCTTGCCTTGGGAGTAAAGAACATTCATCTCGGTCCCACATTGCCCGCATTCATTAGCCCCAACGTCTTGAGGATTCTACAAGATAAATTCCAAATTGGAGGCATAGACACAGTGGAGGCTGACCTTAAAACCTTCTTTGCATAGAAGTGCCTATTTTGCTTTTACATATTGAATTGCATTTTCCAAAAGGCGACACTCGTGAGAGGCTCGCCTTTATTCTTTTTTTGAAATCCTACAATAAGATATTCTAAAACGAATCCTTTCATTAAACAAAAAAAACGCACTACCTTTGCACTTTACAACAGCGAACAACGATGAGAAGACTATTTATATTTTTTCTATGCTTTTGGAGCATAAACGCATATTCGCAAAGCATCAATCCACTTTCGATTTGGTTTGATAAGCCTACCAAAAGCATAGATACGCTTTCGATGTATAATCACTCTGTGGATTGGCAGTGGGAGAATCTTTCTTTGCCTATTGGTAATGGCTCATTGGGTGCAAATATCTTGGGCAGTGTTGCAATAGAACGTATCACGCTCAACGAAAAATCTCTTTGGCGAGGAGGACCTAATGTGAGCGAAAACCCCGATTACTATTGGAACATAAACAAAGAGTCTGCACACATTTTGAAAGACATTCGCCAAGCCTTTATCGAGGGTGATGATGAGCGAGCAGCCTTGCTTACCAAGAAAAATTTCAATGGCATTGCAGCCTATGAGGACTATAATGAGAAGCCTTTTCGTTTTGGCTCTTACACAACAATGGGCGAAATTTGCATAAAGACATTCTTGAACGAGGATTCAATCAAGCATTATCGAAGAACGCTTTTGTTGGATTCAGCTTTGGTGAGAGTGGAATTTGAACACAAGGGAACAATGTTTGAACGCACATACTTTGCTTCCTATCCCGATAGTTTGATTGCAATAAAGTTCTCAGCGAACAAACAAGGCAAGCAAACACTTCTTTTCTACTATCGTCCGAATCCCGAATCCGACATAAGCATTCTTCCTGTGAGCGACAAGGAAGTCCTTTTCTCCGGCAGATTGAAAGACAATGCCATGCAGTTTGCTCTAAGGCTTAAAGTAGAACACAAGGGCGGAAGTGTAAGCATTGATTCCAATGGACAAATATCAACAAAGGCTTGCGATGAGGTGGTGTTTCTTTTGAGCGGAGATACGGATTATTTTATGAATTTCTATCCCGACTTTAATGATTGCAATACATACGTTGGCATAAACCCAATAGAAAATACTCAAAAGACCTTTGAACGCATTGAGGGCTTAACTTATGAGGACTTATTGCTCAATCACCTTAAAGACTACAAGGCATTGTTCGACAGAGTAAGCCTTTCGCTCAATCCAAACCGCCCTATGACCTTGGAATATCCCTCACAGACAGACCTGCCTACAAATGAGAGATTGCAGAGATACAGAGAAGGTGTTGCGGATTTCGATTTAGAGGTTTTGTATTTTCAATATGGCAGATACTTACTTATAGCCTCCTCACGCAAAGGCAACCTCCCTGCAAACCTGCAAGGAATTTGGGCAAGAGGTGTTGATGGCGATTGGAGGGTGGACTATCACAACAACATAAATCTTCAAATGAACTATTGGCTTGCAAACCCTACAAACTTGAATGAATGCAGCAGTCCGTTGATAGACTATATCCGCACATTGATTCTTCCTGGTGAAAAGACAGCTAAGGCATATTTCAATGCAAGAGGTTGGACGGCTTCAATCTCTTCAAACATCTTTGGCTTCACCTCTCCGCTTGCAAGTGAGGATATGAGTTGGAACTTCTCTCCTATGGCTGGTCCTTGGCTTGCAACACACCTTTGGGAACATTACGACTTTACTCGCGATAAGAAATACCTAAAAACTATAGCTTACGACATAATCAAAGGCAGTGCAAACTTCACAACGGACTATCTATGGAAAAACCCCGAGGGATTTTACTCCGCATGCCCATCAACCTCTCCTGAACATGGACCGATAGACCAAGGAGCTACCTTTGTGCATGGAGTTGCAAGGGAAATACTAAGCCAAGCCATCAAAGCATCTATTGTCTTGAATAAGGACAAAGCAGAACGCAAAGCTTGGCAAAACGTATTGGACAGCATAGCTCCATATTCCATCGGTCGCTATGGACAACTTATGGAATGGAGCAAGGACATTGACGACCCAAAAGACGAACACCGCCATGTCAATCATCTTTTCGGACTACACCCCGGCAGTAGCATCTCACCAATCTCAACTCCCGACTTAGCAGAGGCGTCAAAGGTGGTTTTGAATCATCGTGGTGATGGAGCAACCGGCTGGAGTATGGGTTGGAAAATAAACCAATGGGCAAGGCTTTACGAGGGCGAGAGAGCCTATGTTTTGTTTGGCAACCTTTTGAAGAACGGAACGCTGAACAATCTTTGGGACACTCACCCACCATTCCAAATTGACGGCAATTTCGGAGCAAGTGCAGGAATTATAGAAATGCTTTTGCAGTCTCATCTTGGCTTTTTGCAAATTCTTCCAGCACTTCCAATGGCGTGGGAGCAAGGAAACGTAAAAGGATTGCTTGCAAGAGGAGGTTTTGAAGCAGACATTCTTTGGGAAAACGGAGAGTTGAAACAACTGATAGTTAAATCCAACGCAGGAGAAGAATGCAATCTACTTTACAAAGGTGCAAAACTATCTTTCAAGACAAAGAAAGGACGTTCGTATCTTATAAAATACGAAAACGGAAAACTTATAAGGAAATGATTTAATACGCCTTTACTGCCGTACCGCTTACAGAAGCCATAACGTATGAGCCACCGCTGAAATCATCTACCGAAAAGTTGATACCGACAATGGCGTTTGCTCCCAGCTTTGCAGCTCTCTCTTCCATTTGTTTTAGAGCTGTCTGTTTAGCCTCAAACAAAGCACTTTCGTATCCCGAACTTCGATTTTTCTTGTCAGGGTCCTGACGTTTGAAAAAAGGTTTCAGCCCAAGTGTAATCACTATTTCTCCCGTTACAATGCCGAGATAGGTCGCAATTTGTTTCCCTTCAATGTTGTTTGTTGTTGTTATGAGCATATTTTCTTTATAAGATTGGACTCTTTGGAATGACTAACGCACAGATTAAGTATATCAACAATCCACCTCCTACAAAGAGAGTAAGGAATACGAATAGAAGTCTTATTATCGTAGCTCTATATCGAAGTGTTCTGCAAGACCGCCACATACTCCACAAAGCTTTTTGTTTGTGTTTGAACGATACAATTTTTTCATACCTAATTTTATTTTAGTAAAACCTTAATTTAATTTCCTATTTCTTTGATTAAATATTTTCTTTCTTGATAATCATATCCAAGAAAGCCTCACAAGCCTCATTCACATCAATCCATGTCTTTTCGAAATCTCCCGTGTACCATGGATCTGCCACATCTGCATGGCTGCCAACATAACTCATCATAAGCGATACTTTATTTTGACTATCATCGCAGGTTTCTAAGATTATTTCTATCCATTGCAATGATGTAATCGAATTCTTCGTAGTCTCGCTTTGTTATTTGCCTTGCTCTCTTGCCCTCACACGATATATTATGTTCTGCAAGTTTTCGCTTTGCAGGTGGATAGACAGGATTGCCGATTTCTTCTCGGCTTGTAGCACATGATTCTATATAAAACCTATCCGCCAAACCTCGTTTAGCAACCATATCTTTGAAAACGAACTCCGCCATTGGACTTCTGCAAATATTCCCATGACAAACAAACAAAACCTTTATCATATTTTATTTCTTTAGTGTTAAAAAATGTATGACCAGCAGTCTTTGATTATGAATACCATAACAATTATTCCATAAATGACTTTTATTAAAGTACCTGCCACAAAGCCTACGAATGAGCCAATAGCTGCTTTCAAGGCATTGTCTTTATTTCCTGCCGACATCTCTCCTAAATATGCTCCAAGGAAAGGTCCAAGAATTATTCCAAAAATCCCGAATGGTCCCAAAGTTATGCCCAATATGGGCAATACAAATAGGCTTACGATAAGTCCAATCGTACTACCTCTTACTCCCGACTTTGTTCCACCGAATTTCTTTGTGCCATAGATTGGAATGACATAGTCTAACACCACTATGAAAACAGCAACAATTCCCATCACTACAAGGAATGTTACATTGGGTTCAAAGTTTGGCAATAGCAGCAGAAGTAATAATCCTATAAAGCTAAGAGGTGTCCCCGGCAAACCGGGAACTATCGCTCCTATTATACCTATTACACCTATTATAATGGCTGCTATAACTATCAATGTACTCATCTGATTCTCTCTCTTATTATTTAACCTTCAACACCTCACCATTATCCTTTACTATGATTTCGTACCATTTTGCTGGATATTGAGGTTGGGAAGGTGAAACGCATTGTCCGCTGCGATAAGGGCTTTCAATGAATTTGCCATTTGCCTCTTTCTTCACATTGCCATCAATATATTTTACAAGCAAATAGTGTTTCAAGTCGGTCCATTCTCTAAAGGTTTTCTCCACTCTATCATTTGAGAACTCTGTCATAAGGTTCTTTATATCGGTTTCTGCTTTACCTTGTTCAACTGCAAGAAGTATTCTTTTGTCGAACGATTTTACATCTTCAACAAAGCTTGTCTCCAAATGATATTGCTCTCTTCTGATGTCTTTAATCATATCTGAGTAGCGTGTGTAGGCGAAATTGGTTACGAAGTTAAACAACCAGAACATTGATGTTTCGCTATATTCTATCATTGCTCCGTTTCCCTCACGCAAGTGTTCGTTTACCGATTGCAATGCTGTGTAAATCGGCATATAAACTGTTGAATAGGTATCATCAACTCCAAACCACATCAATCCTTTTGCAAATGTTGGCATGTGTTCTCTTGATTCTATCACCATAGAAAATCCTGTCTGTTGTGTAGAGATTGCTCTTTCGTGAACATATTCTTGTCCCTCAATGGTGAATCCCATAGGTCTCCAACGGTAAGGGCATTTGAACGGACCAGCTCCAACGTCTTGTGTCATATCCATTCGTGTGCCTTGGAAATGATCTCGCATTAGTTCCATAACATCTTGAACTGTCAAAAGTTTATCGGGTTTTATCCAAAGCGGCATGCGGTTTGTCAAATCATATCCCATAGCATAGTTTTCATATCCTTCCATTTGGCTGTTGCAACGGCGGAATATAGACCACACTCTCGATTCACAGCCTCTTGCAGCTGAGAAATTGATTGGTGCATAGACGTCTGAGAAAGAGAATTCCTCGTCTTTGCCTGTGAAATAGCCTTTTTGACGTGCAAAAGTGATTACATCGTGGCTGTAAACTACCTCTACTTCTGGACGGAATATGTGTTTAAGATTCTTCGAGTTGATACTCTTGTAGCTTTTCTTAGCTTGCAAAGGGAAAGTTGTGATTCGAGCGTGATTAGCGTGGGCTGAGATATATCCTTCTGGTATTCTCATTGCTACCCATACTGCTCCCTTTTCTTCTCCCTTGCCTATCATTTCCATAATCCAAACCTCCTTGTCGTCAGCAATAGAAAAACTCTCGCCAGAGGAACAATAGCCGTATGTTTCGGTCAATTCTGCCATCACCTTTATTGCCTCTCTTGCGTTAGATGCTCTTTGCAAAGCAAGTCTTATCAAAGAACCATAGTCTATTGCAGGAGTTTTGCTTTCCAATTCGGCACGTCCGCCAAAGGTTGTTTCGGTTATACCCAAGCCAAGTTCGTTTGCGTTACGGATAATGGTGTATGTGCGTTCCACTTGTGGAATAGAAATCAATGGTCTGCCATCGCCATAGTCAAAAATTTGCACCATCTCTCCTGCTTTGTGCAATCCACCTTGCAAGAAGTACAAATCTCCATAGCGAGTGTGAGAATCCGCAGCATAAGTAATCATTGTTGAACCATTAGCCGACGCTTTGCGAGTTACCAAGACACTCGTACAAGCCATCGCTTGACCAAACAAAGCCGCCAAAACAAATATAAGGCAACTTAAAGTAAATTTTCTCATATCGTAAATTTTGTTTTTTATTTGCAAAGATAGGAATTTGAAAACGAATAAAGCAAAGATTCCAAGCCGAAAATCCCTTTATAGAGACAAAATTTCAACTTATAGGCTCAAAATACC
>RHMF01000639.1_pt1 | contig 16077 bp, 16 predicted proteins | sample 5365151 | NCBI WGS metagenome assembly RHMF01 (sample SAMN10266501, study PRJNA497801) | feces metagenome | isolation source: feces | host: Bos taurus | place: China: Prairie of Fairy Mountain | collected 2017-08-14 | reverse complement strand
AGACTGCTGATGCACAAGCGGGAGATCATGCGGCTCTATGGCAAGGTCAAGCAGGACGGCTTCGCCTTGATCCCCCTGTCGGTCTACTTCAAAGGTAGCCTTGTAAAGGTCAAGGTGGGCTTGTGCAAGGGTAAAAAACTACATGATAAACGGCAAGCCGAGGCTGAGCGCGATGCAAAGCGCCAGATCGAGCGAGCTATGAAGGAGAGATATTAATATGGCAAATCCCACTTTTAAGATCACTATGGCAAACGGCGGCGTCATTGAAGGCGAACTGTACCCCGAGAAGGCACCCCAGAGTGTTGCCAATTTCATCGACCTCTGTGAGCATAACTACTATGACGGTCTGATCTTCCACCGTGTCATCCCTGGCTTTATGATCCAGGGTGGCTGCCCCGAAGGCACCGGTATGGGCGGCCCCGGTTACTGCATCAAGGGTGAGTTCCTGTTCAACGGTGTAGCTAAGAACGACATCAAGCACAAGCGCGGTATCCTCAGTATGGCTCGTTCCTCTTCCCCCAACTCTGCAGGCTCCCAGTTCTTCATTATGCACCAGGATGCTAAGCACCTGGATGGACAGTACGCTGCCTTCGGCAAGGTCACTTCCGGTATGGATGTTGTAGATGCAGTTGCTAAGGTCAAGACCGGCCGAAATGACCGCCCCGTGGAGGAGCAGAAGATCGCCTCCATCACCGTAGAGCGTAACGGCGCTGAGCTGGCACAGCTCAATAAGCTGCCCGATCCCTACGGCAGATTTTAATTCAGAATGAAAAGTTGAGATTGAAGAGTGAAGATATTGTTTTATCTTCACTCTCCACTCGACTATCTCATATCTCCTATATGGGGCCGTACTGGTTTCGACGGGGGTAGTGAGGCTGGATAAGCGGGCCGCGGCGCCTGACCGCGATAAAACGGGTATCTTTTTAAAATTAACTGAACAACAATTTTGTTGCACAGGCTGCCTAATTAGGCGCCTCATCCGCCCCGGAAGGTCTGCGAGCCGGGCTCGGGTGTGATTTGAGCAGAGCACGTGCGTATGGTAAGCTTTGCCCATACCATGCATCATGAAGCTACTGAGGCTGTAAGAGTGTTTGTTCCCGTGCAGCCGAGGGAATGTAAATAACAAACTGCGCCCGGAGAAGTTCTTTCCAAGTTGCTTTCGGACATGGGTTCGATTCCCATCGGCTCCACCAAAAATAAAGCCACCCCATCGGGGTGGTTTTATTTTTGGCCGATGGGAATCGAAAGGGCGACACCAGTGCGCACACTGGTGTAAAAAGAGTCCGGTGGACACTTTTTAGCCCGTGGGAGATTCCATGGGTTGCTGCCACAAAGGATCGTCGGGGACGCAGGTCCCTACAAAAACATCGGGCCAATACAACGATTGCGGGGGATCTATGATCGCCCCTACAACATCATTCTTGTTCGCCACCCCACTTCATGCTTGATCATTTGACAACCCAATTATTCCTGATATAATAGAAGACATGCAGGAGGTTTATTATGAAATGTCAAACATGGGCATTGTCCCTTTTTCTGATCCTGGAGTCGATTCTGTACGGCATGATCCTGACCTGTCATGGCAAGCTTCTGATCCTCAGCCAGTTTTTTTCCATCGTTTTGTGTTTCCTTTTTGCCATGACCAATGTGTACCGGGGCAGCCTGTTGATGACAGCGGGCGCCGCTTTGACCGTTGGCGCTGACTTCTGCCTGGTTTTGTGCAATCCGATCCGGCAGCTGTACGGCATGCTCTTTTTCCTGGCAGCCCAAGGCTGCTACGCCGCCCATCTGCACCGGGCGTATGGCAGCAAGGTTCTGATGGCCCTACGCCTGGCTCTTTCTCTGCTGGTCATTCCGGTCACTGCGCTTGTGCTGGGGGCCCAGACCGACGCTCTGGCCCTTGTGAGTATGGTCTACTATGTCAATCTCCTGTTCAATCTGATCACAGCCGTGCATCACAGAAGAAAGTGCAGTCTTTTGATCCCTGCTTTTGCGCTGTTTGCGCTGTGCGATACCGTGATCGGCCTGCAGGTGGCCGCAGGCGGATATCTTCCCATAGCCGACACTTCCCTGCTGCACCGGCTGCTGTTCTCCTCTTTTCCTCTGGCCTGGTTTTTCTATCTGCCCAGCCAGGTGCTGCTGGCGCTGTACAACAAACAACAAGGACGCATTGCATAACGCAATGCGCCCTTTTTTCAGATCAGCAACATGGCATCGCCAAAGCTGAAGAAGCGATAACGCTCGTGTACAGCCTCCTCATAGGCGGCCAGCACATGTTCCCGGCTGGCAAAAGCAGACACCAGCATCACCAGGGTGCTTTCCGGCAGGTGGAAATTGGTCACGAGGCCCTGCATGGCCTTGAAGGTATAACCGGGATAAATAAAGATCTCCGTCCACTTGGACTTGGCCTCAAAGCTGCCATCGTCATTGACCAGGCTCTCCAGCGTACGGCAGGAGGTGGTGCCCACGCAGATGATGCGGCCACCGGAAGCCTTGGTTTTGTTAAGCAGCTGAGCCGTTTCATCAGAAATCATGCACAGCTCGGCATGCATATGATGATTCAGCACATCGTCCACCTGGACGGGCCGGAAGGTGCCAAGGCCCACATGCAGCGTCACAAAAGCGGTATTGACACCTTTGTCCCTGGCCTTTTGCAGCAGTTCCCTGGTCCAGTGCAGACCGGCAGTGGGCGCGGCAGCAGAGCCAACCTCCCGGCTGTAGACAGTCTGATAGCGCTCCTGGTCCTGCAGCTCCGCCTTGATGTAAGGAGGCAGAGGCATTTTACCCAGGCGCTCCAGCACCTCCAGGAAAATGCCTTCATAGTGGAATTCGATGATGCGATTGCCGGTTTCCTGAATCTCCACCACAGTAGCGGTCAGTTCACCGTTGCCGAAGATCACCTGGTGTCCCACCTGCATCTTGCGGCCGGGTTTACACAGGCACTCCCATTTCTTGTCGCCCAAATCCCGCAGCAGCAGCACTTCCACAGCGCCGCCGGTGGGACGATGGCCCAGCAGGCGGGCCGGCAGCACACGGCTGTCATTAAGCACCAGGCAATCGCCGGGGTTCAGATAGTCCAAAATATCATAAAAATGCCGGTGGGTCACCTGGCCGCTGTCCTTATCCAGCACCAGCAGACGGGAGCCGTCCCGCTGCTGCAAGGGAGTCTGGGCAATCAGCTCTTCCGGCAGATCAAACCAAAAGTCAGATGTTTTCAATTCCATGATCCTCCAAATCGAGTTTGTGCCATTATAGCCCATTTTCTGCGGATTTGCAACTGGCAAAATCGAATCGCCGCGCATAGACTGAGACGAGGTGATGTTTATGAAGCCAATCTTGTTTACCGGGGCCTGCACGGCTCTTGTAACCCCTTTTTTAGGAGACCAGGTCAACTATCCCATGATGGAGATCCTGCTGCAGCGGCAGCGGCAGGCAGGCATCAGGGCGGTTGTGCTGGGTGGAACCACCGGTGAGTCCCCTACCCTGACACATCGGGAAAAACTGGAACTGTACCGACGGGGCAAGGCGTTTGCCGGCACAGACATGACCGTCATCTGCGGCACCGGCTCCAACGATACCCAGCATGCCGTGGAATTGAGCATCGCCGCCGAGGAAAATGGCGCGGACGCGCTGCTGGTGGTCAGTCCATACTACAACAAAGGAAACCCCGACGGCCTTCTCTCCCACTACTTATCCATCGCCCATGCGGTGAAGATCCCGGTGATCATCTACAATGTACCGGGACGTACGGGCGTGGATATCCCGGTATGGGTCTATCAAAAACTGAGCCGGATTCCCAACATCGCCGGTGTAAAGGAAGCCGGCACCGACATTGTGAAAATTGCCCGCATCCGCAACGCCTGCGGCGATGATCTGACCATCTGGAGCGGCAATGACGACCAGGCGGTCGCTGCCATGGCCCTGGGCGCAAAAGGTGTGATCTCCGTACTGTCCAATGTGATGCCCGTACAGACCCAGGCAATGGCGCAAGCCGCTTTGGACGGAGACTTTGACAGCGCATCCGGGTTGCAATGCGCGCTGCTGCCGCTGATCGAGGCGTTGTTTGCAGAGGTCAACCCCATTCCCGTCAAAGCCGCTATGGCCTTGCTGGGCTATGATTGCGGCACCTGCCGGCTTCCTCTGGGAAAACCCTCAGAGAGCACCCGTCAGCAGCTGCAAACCCTTTTGAAATAAGCGAAACCCGGCCTGCGTCCTGCAGACCGGGTCCAAACATATGGGGGATATCAGAAAGGAATCATTTTTTGTGGATGCAACCGCCGCTGCAGCCGCTGCAGTTGCCGGCGCATTTGCCGCCATCAGGGCAGCCAATGCACTTTTTGCCGCTTTTCTTACTGCGATAAATGGCATAGATGGCGCCGCCAAGGGCCAGGGCCAAAATGCCCAGGATCAGATAATCAACCAGTTCCATAGGCTCACCGCTTTCCCGCTACCGCAGTCTCCGCCTTCAGCTGCTTTTCAGAGCGCAGGCACAGCCATACCAGGATCGCAGCAAAGGCGATCACAAAGATGCCGCCGCCGATGATGCCGGAGGCAAAAGATCCGGTGGCGATCAGAGTGCCGATCTGATAGACCAGATAAGCAATGGTGTAGCCGGTGCCCAGCTGCAGACCGATGCCGCCCCAGAACCACTTACGGTCCCGGATCTCAGCATTCATGGCGCCCAGCGCTGCAAAGCAAGGAGGCGAAAAGAGATTGAACATCAGGTATGCCAGTGCGGCAATGGCAGTCATGGGAACCTCGCCACCGCCAAAGGCCAGGGCGATGTCCATGCCGGTGCCTTCCATCATTTCAAGCGCCTCGGTGTCGATCAGGTTGGAGATGCCGAAGCAGACGGCCAGGGTGCCAACCACATTCTCCTTGGCGATAAAGCCGGTGACAGCGGCCGCAGCCAGCTGCCAGATGCCGGCGCCGATGGGAATGAGCAGAATGGAAACGGGGCTTGCAATGGAGGCCAGGATGGAGGTGTGCTCCATGCCCTCTTCCACAAGCTGGAAGTTCCAGTTGAAGGACTGCATGATATACACAATGGCATTGCACAGCAGAATGATGGTGCCGGCCTTGACGATATAGGCCCAACCACGGCTGAGCATGCTCATAGCAGCCCGCTTGGCAGAGGGCAGCTTATATTCCGGCAATTCCATAATGAAGAAGGACTTGCGGTTCTTGTGGCCTGCGATCTTATTGACCAGCAGCGCGCCCAGCAGGATGATGACAATGCCCACAAAGTACATCAGGGTACCGACCCAGCTGGCATCGTTGAAGAATGCGCCGGCAAACAGCGCGATGACCGGCAGCTTTGCGCCGCAGGGCATGAAGGGAGCCAGCATGGCGGTTGCATTGCGCTCCCGCTCGTTGCGGATGGTACGGGCAGCCATAACGCCGGGGATGGCGCAGCCAGTACCGATGACGAAGGGAATGACGGACTTGCCGGACAGACCCACCTTCTTGAAGATGGGATCCAGTACAACGGTGGCGCGGGCCATGTAGCCGCAATCCTCCAGCAGCGCGATCAGGAAGTACATGACCATGACCAGCGGCAGGAAGCCGACGACGGCACTGACACCGCCGATGATGCCCTCAGTCAGCAGCGAAGACAGGAATACATTGGCATTGGCATTTTCCAGCAGGCCTGCCACCCATTCCTTGAACAGGTCGATCAGAGTCACAAGACCGGGAATGGTGGTGCCGTTGGCAAACTCATAGCCCTCAGCGATCCAGGGACCAAGCCAGGCCTGGGAGATCTGGAACACCAGGAACATCACAATGGCAAAGATGGGCAGGCCCACCAGGGGATGGGTCAGGATGCTGTCGATCTTATCCTGGAAATTCTTGTCCCGGGTGAGGATCTTCCGCTTTTCCACCTTGGAAACGATGCGGTTGACGAATTCAAAGCGCTTCTTATCAGCTTCAGTGACCGCCTTCTTATCGGACAGATCCACCTGACCCTGGTTATAGGGAGCGATCTGCTTGGTGCCGCATCGAGCGGCAGCCTCACGGATCACCTCTGCCAGGCCTTCTGCGTTGGTGGAAACGGTCTCCACCACGGGACAGCCCAGCTTTTCGGACAGCTGCTTGACCTGGATGGTGGTCTGCTTCTTTTCGTTGATGTCAGACTTGTTCAGTGCCACCACCACGGGAATGCCCAGCTCCAGCAGCTGGGTTGTGAAGAACAGGCTGCGGCTGAGATTGGTAGCATCGACGATGTTGACGATGACATCGGGATTCTCGTTTTTGACGTATGTACTGGTGACGCTCTCCTCCGCAGTAAACGGAGACATGGAGTACGCACCAGGCAGGTCCACAGCAATGATGTCCGCACCGGCAGTGTAGACCTTCTTGATGGGGGCCTCTTTCTTATCGACGGTCACACCGGCCCAATTGCCAACATGCTCTTTTCTGCCGGTGAGGGCATTGTACATGGTGGTCTTGCCGCTGTTGGGATTGCCTGCAAAAGCAATTCTCATAATCTTCCTCCTGGATCAAAATAGTTAGCATAAGCTAACCTAAATGCAAAGATATAACAGAGGTTAGCATTGTCTAACTGCCAGCCTCTGCAAAAGGCCATTCAAATCTGAATGGCCTCAGCCAACTGATTATCGATGGTGTAGCGGCCATCCTTGATGGACACCGTGCAGCTGCCTCTGCGTCTGGATACGACGGTCACAGGTTCTCCCTCATAGCAGCCGAGAGAAAACAAAAACGCATTCAAATCTTCATCATCGGTATAGATACCGCGAATGATATATTCCTTCCCTTCCTGGGCCTGCGTCAAGTTCATGTGGTGACCTCCTTTAAGTTAGCATTCGCTAACCGCAAGCAGTATATCATTGACTTCGCCATTTGTCAAGCAGTTTTTTCTAAAAAAAGCAGGGTCTCCCCTGCTTTTTTTATTCCGATTGCAAACCTGCGGCATAATGCAGGTCGAAGGTAATGACTGTGTAATACTTCTGCGGCTCTTGTGCCAGCATCTCGTCCAGATAGGCCCGGATGTCTGATCGCTGTTTATGAAGGGCCGCCGGAAGGGCAATATCGAAAATCAGATTGGTATGGCCGTCCCCTTTCACCATGCGAAAATCATGGGTCATGAGCCGTCCATCAAACTGACGCAGGACCTCATCGACACGGGCGTGGATCCGATCCAGCTCCGGATCATCTGTGATCACCGGGTCGAAATGGATCACCAGGTGGATGTTATGGCTCTGCAGGCATTCCCGCTCCATATCATCGATCAGCTCATGGCATACCAACGGATCTTCACATCTGTCCATTTCCACATGGATGGAGGCAAATCTCTGGCCGGGTCCATAGTCATGAACGATCAGATCATGATAGCCAAGCACCTTGGGATGGCTGCCGATATAATCCACGATCAGCTCCTGCAATTCCGGGGAAGCATTCTCACCCAGCAAAGGACTGATGGTCTCTTTGGCCAGTTTCGCGCCACTGATGAGAATAAACAAAGACACCGCAAGGCCGATATAGCCGTCCAGCACAAAGCCCGTCAGATGCTCCAGCAGAGCCGCCAGCAGAACCGCCAGGGTGGAAATGCAGTCATTTCTGCTGTCGGCAGCGGTGGCCAGCAGCGCCTGAGAGCCGAAACGTCTGCCCAGTCTGCGGTTAAACAGATACAGCCACAGCTTCACCGCAACCGAACCCAGCAGCACCGGCAGCATGATGACGGAAAAGGTGGTTACCGCAGGATGGAAGATCTTTTCCACAGAGCCTTTTCCCAATTCGAAGCCTATGATCACAATAATGGCAGCCACCGCAAGACCCGACAGATACTCAAACCGGGCATGGCCATAAGGATGCTTTTCATCCGCCGGCTGCTCTGCCAGCTTGAACCCGATGAAGGTCACGATGGAGCTGGTGGCATCCGACAAATTGTTCATGGCGTCTGCCGTTATGGACACAGACCCGGACAGCACACCCACCGTCAGCTTGCCTGCAAACAGCAGCAGATTGCAGATCAGTCCCACAACACCGGACAAAATACCGGCTGCGGAACGGGCCTTGGTGGAAGTCAGATCCTTTTCTTTTGAAATACAACGCAACAGAAAATCGGTCATAGAAAACCTCTATTTTTCATATTCAGCCAACACAAAGGAGATCTCGGTCTCCAGCCGGTCCAGGGACAGAAGCTTCTGCTTATCCTTTGGGGAGGTGTGGAAGAAATAAGGCGTCATGCGGAATACGGCCTGGATATCCTCCTGGGACTCCAGCACGATAGTCCTTTCGACCCTGTTCACCGACACCAGGCGCAGAGATTCGGTCTGGGGAAGCGATTCATCGTTTTCATAGGGCGTATCATACAGCACCTGCTTCAGACCGAACAGGTGCCGTTTGCCGGGCACCACCGTCAGAAGCCGGCCGCCTTCTTTCAGGATCCGGTGGAAGGAAGCTTCCTGAAAAGGCGCAAACAGATGGATGGCATAGTCCATGCTATGCTCCATCAGCGGGATCGATGCCAGGTTTGCCACAAAATAGGTGGCCTTTCCCCGCTTGGCAGCAAGACGGACCATTTCCCTGGAAATATCAAAGCCGCAAACGGAAAGCGCAGGATTTTCACCCAACGCAGAAGTATAATACCCCTCACCGCAGCAGATGTCCACAACCGCGCCACTGCGCTCCCGGACATGGTCACACAAGGCATCCTTCAGCAGGCTGTAATAGCCCTTGTTGAGAAAATCACGGCGGCTTCTGGCAGCAAGCTTGTCATCGCCGATGAGATCACCGCTTTTGCCGGCACGAAGCAGGTTTACATAGCCCTCACGGGCAATGTCGAACATATGGCCATTGGGGCAATGCATGGAAGGCCGCTCCCCGGAAAGGGGCTGCCTGCACACAGGACAAATCAGCATACTTACTCCTTTCCGATCTGCTGCGGACCTTTCTGGAGGATCTTTTGGAATCTGGAGGCAAAGACGCAGACCGTGACCGTTGCTGCCAGGATATCCGTGACCGGCTCCGCAAGGAAAATGGCAAAGACCTTATGAGAAATAAATTGGGGCAGAATATAAATCAGCGGGATCAGCAGTACCAGCTTACGCAGGCAGGCCAGCAGCAGACTCACCTTGGCCTGACCCAGCGCCATGAAACATTGCTGGCACGTCAGCTGCAGTCCCATGGCAAAAATGCCGGCCATATATACCCGCAGTGTCCAGGCGGTGTGTTCTTTCAGCGCAGGATCGGATGTGAAGATATTGACAAACAACCCGGGGAACAACAAACTGACCAGGCAGAACAGCAGGCTATAGCTGCCGCACAGTATCAGCTGCCGCTTGAAGCACTGGCGGACACGCTGAATATTCCGGGCGCCAAAGTTATAGCTGATAATGGGCTGGCAACCCTGGCAGACGCCGGTACATGGCAGCAGCGCCAGCTGGAAGCAGGAGGAAATAATGGTCATGGAACCGACCGCAATATCGCCGCCATGCTTTCTCAGGCTGGAATTGAAGCAGATGCTCAGAATGCTTTCCGTGGACATCATCACAAAACCGGAGAAGCCCAAAGCCAGGCAGGGCCAGACAACCTTTCCCAGCAGCTTCAAACCGGACAGCCGCAGCCGAAGGATGGTTTTTTTGCCTTTGATCAGGAACCACAGCACCCATACAGCGCTGATAAACTGGCTGAAGACCGTTGCAATGGCTGCGCCTTCCACGCCCATGCCAAAACCAAACATCAAAATGGGATCCAGGATGATGTTGATCACCGCGCCGATCACCGTGGTCAGCATTGCAAAATTGGAAAAACCCTGGGCCGTCAGGAAGGTATTGAGTCCCATGACCAGCAGGACAAATACGGTACCCATGGAATAGATCCGCATATAAGGCAGCGCAAATTTAATGGTTGCATCACTTGCGCCGATCATTCGCAGCAGCGGTTCCGTAAAGGCAAGATAGATCACCGTCAGTACAGCCGAAAAGATCAGAAGCAGACTGGCACAGTTGCCAAGAATCTTCTCTGCGGCTTCCCGGTTGCCCTGGCCGAGTGCGATGGCCGCTCTCGGCGCGCCGCCGGACGCGCCCAGCATGGCAAAGGCATTCATCATGATGATCAGCGGAAGGCACAGACCCACGCCGGTCAGCGCTTCTGCGCCAACACCTTCCATATGGCCGATATAGATCCGGTCCACAATATTATACAGCAGGTTAACAAGCTGTGCCACCACAGCCGGCAATGCCATTTTCAGCATCAAACGACCCATTCGCACGCTTCCCAGCGGGGATGGATTCTTTTGGTCCATGTGTTTACACTCCCTGTTTTTTGGAAATAGTATAGCTATATTATAAAAATTTTTCTCATAAAATCAATGCAAATTTTCAAAGGAGCAAGCAATTATGTGTACAGCCATTTCTCTAAATGCCGGAGATCACTACTTCGGCAGAAATCTGGACCTGAACCAAGGGTATCGGGAAGAAGTCACCATCACGCCGCGCAAGTATCCCTTTCGCTTTCGCAACGGTACCGACCTGCAGGAGCACTACGCCATCATCGGAATGGCCACTGTGGCAGGCGATTACCCACTTTATTACGACGCTACCAATGAAGCAGGTCTGAGCATTGCGGCGCTGAATTTTCCCTCCTTTGCCCATTACCAGCAGCGCTGCAGCGGAAAATACAACATTGCCCCCTTTGAACTGATCCCATGGATCCTGAGTCAGTGCGCCCAGGTACGGCAGGCATACGATCTTCTGAAGCTGACCAACCTCTGGCATCTGCCCTACAGCCGGGAATTTATGCTCACACCCCTGCACTGGATCATCAGCGACGGCAGTCGCAGCATAGCGGTGGAACCGCTGCAGGATGGCCTTCAGATCACGGAAGATCCCGCAGGCGTCCTGACCAACAGTCCGCCATTGTCCCACCATATGCAGCAGCTTGGCCGGTACAGCCATCTGTCTGCCGGAAATCCAGAGGCTTTTTTTGCCGGAATTTCTGTACCTCTGACGGGGAACGGCGTAGGTGCTGTGGGATTACCCGGAGATTATTCCTCCCCTTCCCGCTTTATCAAAGCAGCGTTTGTAAAGGAACACGCAGTCCGAAAAAATACAATACAGGAAAATGTGAATCAGTTCCTGCATCTGCTGCGATCCGTGGCCATGCCGGAGGGCGCGGTGGAAATGGAGGACGGATCCCTGGAGAAAACGATCTACAGCAGTTGCTGTAACGCCAGCCGGGGGATCTACTTCTACACCACCTACGAAAACAGTCGTATCAGCGCGGTGGATCTGCGCCACGAAAACCTGGAGGGTGAGGAGCTGATCACGTATCCCCTTCGTAAGATGAACGAAATCTTCTTCCAGAACTAAGAAAGGCTGCCGTATTACACGGCAGCCATTTTTAGCGCATCTTCCAGTAAACCGTCAATGGTTTCCAACGCAGATCTTTGCTCAATATCCAATACGACCGCCATCTCGCCGGCCAGGATCCGACGGGCATCACGCATGAAATTATCATCGCTTAAGTGAAATTTCTTGCCAACCTGATCCAGTTCAGCCTTATATCGGGAAAGGCAGCGCAGAATATGCACCAGACAATCCGCCTGCGCCTCCGCGATCAGATCACGGTAAACCTGCTTTCGCTTGTTTTCCGCCGGGATCCACCGGCTCTCATCCAGTGGCTCAGACCAGTAGCGCAGCAGGTCTTCCTTATTTGTCAGCGGACGGATCTTCTTCAGTGCGGCGGGATTTAGGGACGGCAGATAATACCGGCTGTCCGGATGGTCACGGGGCACAAGAACGAAATACGGCACCGTCTTGCGATCCACGGATCGTTCTTCGATCCCAATAATATCACAAACACCATGGATGCCGTAAATAACCTGCTGTCCGACGCTGTACATAACCGATCCCCTTCCCTGATTTCTTTCTTACATAATACCACAGATTCTGGAAAAAATCATGTGGTAAAATTGACAAAATTTGTATGTCCTTTTTAGACATAAGCTTGTCACTCAGGGACACGAGACAGATCCAAACCGGTATTTCGCATCTTCACAGGACCGTGATGTTGTAATGCCCCATCCAGTCATTGATCTGCAGCATATAGGCAATGGTCTGCGGCCGCCGCATCAGCTGGCCATACCAGGGCGTATCAAAATCCTGCTCCAGCAGCTGCTCCAGGGCGGTTCGGTCCACAATTTCCAAAATGGGCGAATGGGGATCTTGCAGAACCCTCTCCATAAGGCAGGAAACCTTCTGAAGATAGGCCGGGTCATGGGTCTTGGGATAGGGACTTTTTTTCCGATACAGCACAGCATCCGGAAGCAGCCCCTGCATCGCATACCGCAGCAGCCCTTTTTCCCTGCCACGATACTCTTTCATGCTCCAGGGGATCGTATAAGCATACTGCGCGATGCGTGCATCACAAAACGGAACACGAACCTCCAGCCCGCAGCACATGCTCATCCGGTCTTTTCGCTCCAGCAGTGTCTGCATGAACCAGTAGAAGTTTAAGTACATCATCCGCTTCATTCTGCTGTCTGCAGCCGAATTACCCGGCAGCAGATCGATATGCTTCAAAGCATCGGCATAACGGCTGCGGATATACTCCTCACAGCAGATCCCCCGGCTGATCTGCGGATGCAGCATGCCGGCGCGCTGGATTACATTTCTTGCCCAGGGAAATTCCCGACCCATATCCGCATCCGGATCCCGGAACCAGGGATAACCGCCAAAGATCTCGTCGGCGCATTCTCCCGACAAAGCAACCTTGGCCACCGGTGCGATCTGCCTGCAAAAGGCAAGCAACGATGTGTCAATATCCGCCATCCCTGGCAGATCTCTTGCCACCATCCCATCATGCATACAGTCGATCAGATCATCGGCATTCAAAACCGTCCAATGATGCTGGGTATCCAGATGCTGCTGCATCAGGCGAATATACTGGGTATCCGAATCCGGCTGCCATTTTTCCGGGCGGTAATACAGCTCGTTATTCACATAATCAAGGGAAAAAGTGTCCAGCGGCCGTCCCCTTGCATCCATTTCTCTTGCGCATACGGCGGTGATCAGGCTGGAATCCAAGCCACCGGACAAGAAAGTGCCGATGGGTACATCCGAGACCATCTGCGCCCTTATAGCATCCAGCACCAGGCAGCGGACGGTTTCCACCGTATCTTCAAAGGAATCCGTATGCTCCCCATCCTGCAGACGCCAGTAACGCTGCAGCGTCAGTCTTCCGCCGGAATAATAGCCACAGCAGCCCGGCTCCACTTCAAAAATTCCATGAAACACACCGCTTCCCGGGGTTCTGCCCGGGCCCAGCAGCAAAATCTGGCACACGCCCTCCCCATCCAATTCCGCCCGGAATCCAGGATAAGCCAATATGGTCTTGATTTCTGAGGCAAACAGCAGTCCACTGCCATGGAAGGCGTAAAACAGCGGCTTGACGCCGATCCGGTCTCTTGCCAAAAAGACCCTTCCGGCCTTTTCCTCCAGCACCGCAAAGGCGAAAATCCCGTTGCATCTATCCACAACCGATTTGCCCCACTGTGCATAGCCGTGCAGCAGCACCTCCGTGTCGGATGTGCCGTAAAACGAATGTCCCAGTTTCACCAGTTCTGCGCGCAGCTGGCCGGTGTTATACAATTCTCCGTTGTAAACCAGCACATAGCGCTCCCCTGCCCAGTCCAGCACCATGGGCTGAGCGCCACCGCTTGGATCAATGATCGCAAGCCGGGTATGCAAAAGCGTCATATCCTCATGCTGATAGCAACCTTTTCCGTCCGGTCCTCTGTGCAGCATGGTTTGCAGCATATCACCTGCGGTTTTTCCGGTACAGTTCAGATCCAGTACCCCTGCAATGGCACACATATGATCCCATCCTTTCCAGAAATCATTCTATGCGCGCATCTGCAGAATATTTCTACGGAATAAACAAAGTGTTTCCGGGCATACTGCCATGGGGTGATGAAATGAAATCCAATTCTGATGTGCTTTCATCCATGCTGCATACCGTGCAGATGGGACAGTATGGCATTGAAAGCGTGATCAATCGGGTGCAAAAACCGGAACTGCGGGAAGAACTGCTGTCACAGAAGAAAGAATACGATGCGTTCGAACATCGGGCAAAGCAGATCGCAAAAAACCACAACTGGAACATCAGTGACATCCATCCGGCAGTACTGATGATGTCCAGACTCATGGCAAAGGCCCAGCTGATGGGGAAAAATGTGGATTCCAAAATCGCAGGTATGCTGATCCAGGGCAATACACGGGGAATGATCCAGGGCATCAAGGATCTGAACCATTGCCCCGGCTTAAGCGGGGATGTATCAGAGCTTGCACACAATCTGCTGAACAAGGAAAACATCAACATTCAAAAATCTCAGGCCTTCCTGTAATGCTTCCGCCTCACCGTAAGGACGATCCCCGGTGCGAGGCGGAACTTTTTTTATGACCCGGCATACACTGTGGAGAGAACAGATTGGAGGGATCAATTTGCCAAGCACCGGATACTTGGATGTTCATGCTTTTACCAGCAATGCGCAAATTCCACTGGAAGATGTGGCCATCACCGTGACAGCCACAGACGGGACAGCACTGGCCATGCGCCTGACAGACCGGGAAGGTCTGATCCGTTCCGTGCCGATTCCCACGCCCGAGGCTTCCGCGGGGCAGTCGCCGGACACCGGCACGCGACCCTATACATCCGTAAACCTGTATGCCAGACTGGAAGGCTATGAGCAGTGGGAAAGTGAAGGGATTCAGATATTTCCGGATACCGTCACCCGTTTGGATCTTGCCATGATCCCATTGGCAGAGTTGCCCCAGGCATGGGATAAAACCGTCCGATATTTCACCCCCTCTCAGAACCTGTGAGGTGTTTTCATGCCAACCGTCACCCCGTTTGTACCACAGAACATCACGGTCCACCTGGCCGGTCCAAACACACCGGCTGCAAATGTAACCGTTCCCTTTGTAGACTATGTGAAAAATGTGGCATCCAGCGAGATCTATCCCACCTGGGAAGAAAGCGCGCTGCGCGCCAATATCCTGGCCATTGTATCCTTCGCCCTGAATCGGGTATACACAGAATTTTACAGAAGCCGTGGCTATGACTTTGACATCACCAGCAGCACTGCCTACGACCAGGCGTTTGTGAACGGCAGAAGTTATTTTGACAATATTTCCCGGATCGTGGATAATCTGTTCAACGATTATCTGCGACGGCCCGGATTCGTCGAACCCCTTGCGGCAAAGTTCTGCAACGGCACCACAGTCACCTGCGAAGGCCTGAGCCAATGGGGCAGCCAGAATCTGGCAAAGCAAGGCTACAATTCCACCCAAATTCTGCGAAGCTATTATGGGAATGTGGAAATTGTAAACGATGCGCCAATCATGGGGATCTCCTCTTCTTATCCCGGTACGCCCCTGCGCCGTGGAAGCACGGGACCCTATGTTGTAGTTGTTCAGGTCATGCTCAACCGCATCTCACAAAACTATCCTGCCATTCCCAAGGTGGGCAACGCAGACGGTATTTTCGGAAGCAAAACCGAGAATGCAGTACGGGTCTTTCAGCGGGTCTTTGGTCTTTCTCAGGATGGGATCGTTGGAAAAGCCACCTGGTATGAAATGGTGCGGTTGTACACCGCTGTAACCAGGCTATCGGAATTGCGCAGCCTGGGGCAGCAGTTTTACGCCATCAACTGGTCCTATCCCAACGGGCTGGGAAGCGGCGCAAGAGGCGACAAAGTCAGACATCTGCAATACATGCTGTCCATACTCAGTACCTATATTGACGAAATTCCCCCGCTGAACATTGACGGAATATTCGGTCCCAGGACCGAAGACGCGGTGCGGGCAGCCCAGCGTTGGCTGGGACTTCCCATCACCGGCACGGTGGATGCCAGGACCTGGGATGATATCTACGACCAGTTCTCAGGCATCGAAAACCGTACCTTGCGCAACCAGGAAACCTTCCCGGATCAGGCGCAAGCCGATCGGGCGCGGGATCGATACAGCACAACAGCCACAATGATGCAATACCCGGGCCGGGATCTGAGCCTTGGCAGCAGGGATCCGGTTCAGCAGGAGGTGGTCAGATGAGACC
>RHMF01000561.1_pt1 | contig 16083 bp, 14 predicted proteins | sample 5365151 | NCBI WGS metagenome assembly RHMF01 (sample SAMN10266501, study PRJNA497801) | feces metagenome | isolation source: feces | host: Bos taurus | place: China: Prairie of Fairy Mountain | collected 2017-08-14 | reverse complement strand
TCAGACCGAGAAGACTCTGGAAGAGATGGGCGACAAGATCGACGCCAACGACAAGGCCACCGTTCAGGCCGCTGTCGACAAGGTGAAGGAGGCCCTGAAGGGCACCGACGTGGAAGCCATCAAGACTGCCACCGAAGAGGCCACCAAAGCCTTCTACCCCATCGCCGAGAAGATGTACGCTCAGGCCAATCCTCAGGGCGGCGCTGACATGGGCGGCTGCGGCGGTGACTGCGGTTCCTGTAACAGCGACCCCAACGTGGTGGACGCTGACTACACCGTGGTCGACGACGAACAGTAAGCAACAATTGATATAACACGGAAACGGCGGGAGATTTTCTCCCGCCATTTCCCCTGTTTTCCTATAAGCGAGGTGACCCGCATTGGCAGAACAAAAACGTGATTATTACGAAGTCCTTGGCGTTGCCAAGGGCGCGACCGACGAAGAACTGAAAAAGGCCTACCGCAAACTGGCCAAACAGTACCATCCTGACCTGAACCCCGGCGACGCTGTAGCCGAGGCCAAATTTAAAGAAGTCAACGAAGCCTATGAGATTCTGTCCGACAAGGACAAGCGCGCCCGTTATGACCAGTTCGGCCACGCCGGCGTGGACCCCAACTTCGGGGCAGGCGGCGGTGGTTTCGGCGGCTTCGACATGGGCGATATCGATCTGGGCGACATTTTCGGTTCCTTCTTCGGCGGTGGTTTCGGCGGCGGCCGACAGCAGGCCAACCCCAACCGCCCCCGTCAAGGTGACACCCTGCGTGCCAACCTGACCATTTCCTTTGAAGAAGCCGCCTTCGGCTGCGAAAAGGAAATCAATCTCAACCGCACCGAAAACTGCGAGGACTGCGGCGGCACCGGCTGTGCAGCCGGCACGACAGCCGAAGTCTGTCCCCAGTGCCGCGGCACCGGTCAGGTACGTGTGCAGCGGGGTGCAGCCGGTATGTTCTTTACCAGCACAGTCCCCTGTGACAAGTGCGGCGGCAAGGGCAAGATCATCCATCAGCCCTGCTCTTCCTGTCACGGAGAAGGCCATGTGCGCCGTCAGCGCCGTATCACCGTTAAGATTCCCGCCGGCATCGACAACGGGCAAGCCATCTCCCTGCGCGGTCAGGGCGGCGCCGGTGTCAACGGCGGTCCCTCCGGTGATCTGGTGGTACAGGTCAACGTGCGCCCCCACCCCAAGTTCCGCCGGGAAGGCACCACCGTGCTGCTGGAACAGCCCATCTCCTTCCTGCAGGCCGCACTGGGCGCCGAGCTGACCATCGACACCATCGACGGCCCTGTCAAGTACACCCTGCCCGAAGGGACCCAGACAGGCACCACCTTCCGTCTACGCGGCAAGGGTATCCCTTCCCTCAACGGCCGGGGCCGAGGCGACCAGTACGTCACCGTCACGGTACAGACCCCCACCCGCCTGAATCAGGCCCAGAAGGACGCCATGCGCGCTTTCGGTGAGGCCATGGGTGAGCTGAAGGGCGAGGATGGCAAGGATACATCCAAAACCTTTTTTGACAAGAAGAAGAAAAAGAAGTAAAATAGAGGGTAGGCATGTCCTACCCTCTTTTTTGTTTTTGTCCCGCTGTTTTCGATGGTTTTCATCGTCATTTCTGATGTTGGGAGAAGCTTTATGAATCTATCGGTCTCTTTGATTTTTCCCGTTCTTCTGATTGCCGGACTGCTGTGCTTTTTCTGCTATTATATCCATGCCATGATCCCCCGCAAGGGCACACTGGAATGGATCGCACGATCCGAAGCCAGTGTGGGCCGCCGCAAATTCTCCTTCACCGCCCCTCTGCATCCCATGGAGAAAAAGGACGCACTTCCCTTGATTCTGTTGACCGTCCTTTATGCGGCAACCGCTTTCTGGAATCTGGGAAATACCACCAATCCCCAGTCCTTCCTGAATATGAAGGACGAGGACACGGTATCCTTCTCCACCTCCCAGACCGTCTCTTTGAGCCGCGTAACTTATTACAGCGGCCTGTGGACGGGCCGTTATGTTCTGGACTACTCCAGCGACGCAGTCAACTGGGAGAGCATGGAACTGACCCAGAAGTATTCCCGTCTGTTCTACTGGCAGGATGTGGAACTGCCCGAGGATCAGATCCCCCAGGGCAGATATTTTCAGTTGACCGCTCTCAGCGATAAGGCTCAGATGGAACTGGGTGAACTGGCCCTGTTTGACGAGAATGGCACCCGGATCAATGTTCAGACCGACGCCACTACCGAAGCACTCTTTGATGAACAGGACACAGTCCCTGATGCGCCCCACTGGATGAACAGCGCCTATTTTGACGAAATCTATCACGCCCGTACCGCTTACGAGCATTACCGCAACGTGGACCCCTATGAGGACACCCATCCCCCGCTGGGCAAAATCATCATTATGCTGGGCATTCACCTGTTTGGCATGAACCCCTTCGGCTGGCGCTTTATGGGCACCCTGTTCGGTGTACTGATGGTCCCCATTCTGTATATTTTCCTGAAAAATATGTTTGGCAAGACTGCCGTGGCACTCTGCGGCACCGCTCTGTTCACCTTTGATTTCATGCATCTGGTCCAGACACGCATTGCCACCATCGACTCCTACGGCGTGTTCTTCATTCTGGCCATGTTCTTCTTCCTGTACCGCTATCTGGCCCTGCCGGCCGGTACACCTCTATATAAATGCATGCCCTCACTCTTTCTGTGCGGTCTGATGTTCGGTTTGGGCATATCCAGCAAATGGATCGTCCTGTACGGCGGCGCCGGCATGGCGTTGCTGTACTTCCTCGCCCTGTTCTGGAAATGCCGTGAATGGCCTGAGGACGCACATGCTCCCCGCCGGGGCCTGTGGGTGTTTGGAAACATCCTGTTCTGCATCTTCTCCTTCGTGATCGTCCCCGCCGTCATTTACGTGCTGTCCTATATCCCCTATGCCACCTCCAACGGCGTCACCGGCCTGAAGGGTCTGCTGGAAATTGTGTGGGAAAACCAAACCTATATGCTGACCTATCATCAGGGCGTCATGGACGAGCACCCCTACTCCTCCCGCTGGTATCAGTGGCTGCTGGATATCCGCCCTATCCTGTACTATATGGACAATGAGACGGTCGGATTCACCGCTCGCTTCGCTTCCTTCAACAACCCGCTGGTCACCTGGGGTGGTCTGGCCGCCATGGTGACCGTGGCCGTGCAGACCGTTCGACGCACCTGCGGCAAGGGTCTGTTTATCCTGCTGGGCGCTCTGAGCCAGTTTGTTCCCTGGATCATCATCGGCCGCACCACCTTTGCCTACCATTACTTCCCCACAGTTGTGTTCCTGTGCATTGCCTTTTCCTACGTCATGAACGATCTGGTGGAATCAGGCCGCAGGTGGAAACCGGCGGTCTACAGCGTAACCGGCGTTGCGGTTGCTTTGTACGCTCTGTTCTATCCCGCCCTGATTGGCTATCAGGTCCCGGTCTGGTTCATGAAATCCTTCATCAAGTGGTTCCCCAGTTGGCCCTTCTGAGTTTTTCGGAGGTTTCCCTATGCATCTCACCGATTTACACACCCATACGATTCTGTCCCCGGACGGACACGTCCCCCTGCCCGACATGGCCCAAGCCGCTGTCCGGTCCGGCCTGTCCACGCTGATCGTCACCGACCATTTCGACATGCTCGATGAAAAAGGACAGCGGGCACTGACCTACGATTGGACTGCCTCACTGGCACAATACGCCGAAACGCTCCCCCAATTTCGGGATAAGCTGGAGCTGGGTCTCGGTATCGAGTTAGGTGAAGCACCGCTTTCTCCCGAACATGCCCGTGCCATCATCGCCGGGGCCGGGGCAAATTTGGATTTGGTCATCGGTTCCATCCACAATTACCGGGAGGAACTGGGTGGACTGGAATTTTACAGTGACCACTTTGACAGCTACGAAAAATGCCACGTCGCCCTGGATGACTATCTGACCAGCATGGAGCAGTTGGTGACTCTACCCGACTGCTACGACGTGCTGGGTCACATCAACTACCCCCTGCGCTATATGCGCCGGGACGGTTATCCAATCAATCTGCTGGAGCACTACCGGGATCGCGTAGCCGAGCTGTTGCGTGCCGTTATCCGCACCGGTCACAGTATGGAGGTCAACACCTGCCGCGGCCACACGGTGGAGGACTGGCGTGAGATTTTAACGTTGTACCGTGACCTGGGCGGCACCATGGTCACCACCGGCTCGGACGCCCATCTTCCTCAGGATGTGGGCGGTGGTCTGAAAGAAGCATGCGCTCTGCTGCAGGAGTGCGGTTTCCGCCATCTGACTGTATATAAACGCCGACAGGCAACTTTGATCGAACTATAATTACGGAGGACACTACTATGATTTCTATCGCTTGCGACCATGGCGCTCTTGCCCTGAAGAACCACCTGAAGACATACCTGGAAAACAAAGGCTATGAGGTAAAAGACTTCGGCACCCACACTACCGACAGCTGCGATTATCCCGATTTTGCCGCCCCCGCCGCCCGGGCAGTTGCCAGCGGCGAATGCGAAATGGGTATCGTCCTGTGCACCACCGGCATCGGTGTATCCATGGTAGCCAACAAAGTAAAGGGTATCCGCTGCGCCCTGTGCCACGAAACCCACGGCGCCGAAATGACCCGCCGCCACAACAATGCCAACGTGCTGGCTATGGGCGCCAGCTTTACCGATGCAGAGCTTGCTGAGCGCATCGCCGATGTCTTCCTGACCACCGAATTTGAGGGTGGCCGCCATCAGCGCCGCGTGGACAAGGTCATGGCCGTCGAGGAATAATTCATCCTGCCGCCGCAGTGCTTGCGCTGCGGCGGTTTTCTCTCTGCAACAAAAAGGACTTCAACCGCCAAACTTGCGGTTGAAGTCCTTTCCCGTTCTTTTTGTTACTTTTTCTTTCGATTCAGCGAATATCCGGCCAGACTGCCCACTACACCACCCAGAATGTGGGTCAGATTGGACACATCATCAATAACGGTAAATCCGTTGTAAAACTCCTTGCCGATGAACAGAACCACCACCAGAAGGAAGGTCAAAGGAATCTCACCCTCTTTAAAGGCCGTAAAAGAGGACAACACGATGAACGCAAACACCACACCGCTTGCTCCACACAGGGCAGCGCTGCCCCACAGTACACAGTGAATCACACCGGTCACAAACGCGGTAAACAGGATAACCTTCAGCAGCACTTTGGAGCCGTACTTTTCCTCCAGCATAGGACCCATCAGCAGCAGATACATGGCGTTGCCGATAAAGTGGTCAAAACCGCCGTGTCCCAGCACGTGGGTGAAAAGCCGCACGTAGGTCAGCGGATCCAACAGGGAGCCGCGGTATACCGAAAAGAGCATTTGGGTGCTTGCATGCTTTGTAATCACACCGGCAAGCGTAACACAAAAGCAGATCAGTACAAAGGTCAGCACAACAGGAGCGTTGATGGAAATCCGGATCTTCTTTTTCATAGTTGTTCCACATCTCTCTTTTTATGTCGCCGCTTTGACAGGCGGCGTATGGAACCATTATACTTGATTTTCCCAAAAATCCAAGAATTTCTTTTTGCTCTAACCGTCCGGCAACCGAGGTTACCGCTCTCTCACCGTCAACACCACCGCCGTGCAGTCATCGGTGGCACCCTGTCGCCGGGCACTGCCCTCCACCAGAGCGGCAGCCAGGGATTTGGGGTCCACTCCGTCGTATTCAGCCAGCGCCTCCTTAACCCAACCGTCATCCTGCGTATCCGACACTCCGTCGCTAATCAGCAGCACGCTGTCCCCCGGCTCCAACCGCAGTCGGCTGACATCGGCTGTCATACCTTCTCCCGTCATCAAGCCGGCAGGCAGGGTCGTACCCGTGACCCGGGTGACGGCGCCCTTGCGGCGCACGTAGGAGGGCGCGGCGCCCAATTTGTAAAATCCAGCTTCTCCGGTATGCAGGTCAAGACGAAACAGGTCAATGGTGGTAAATCCACCCTCTTCCTCACAGCGCAGAGCCAAGGCTGAATTCAGGGTATTCAGCGCTTCCTCCGGCTCCATATCCGCACGCAGAAATTTTTCCAACAGACCGATGGCCATGGTACTCTCCCGATGGGCTTCCGGCCCGGAACCCATGCCGTCACAGAGCAGCACGTACAGGCTGCCTCCTTCGGTTTTGAACCATGCGCCTGCATCGCCGCTGACCGTCTGCCCCTCTTTCTTGCGAGCGGCCACACCGGCCACCGCCATCAGAGATTCGGCCTGCCGCCAGCGCAAAGCGATACTGTCGTTTTTCTCACGCTCCTCCGGCTCAGTCAAAGGTGTCCCCATCAGCCGGGACAGTCGTTCCCGCTCCTCTTCCTGCCGCAGGGCGTCCAACTCCGGCCCGCTGATCTCCAGCAGCAGATGTCCTGCCCGATCGTACCATACGGCGCACAGACCTTGGATGCCCAAGGCGCTCAGCCACTGGCGCACACGCTTTTCCTTTCCGGGATCGCGTACCGGCTCAAGTTCCATCTGCCGCACGACATCGTCCAAAGTGCGAGCAAACAGACCGTACTGTCGGCAGAGACTTGCACGCCCTTCCCGTGCCCGACTTTGGAACTGCCTGCGGTAGCGCAGGGCAGTCAATTCCTCATTCACCGTGGCCAGAAACAAGGGAAAATTCAGGCACCGCGTGCGGAAATGCAGTGGGAAATCCTCTGCCTCTCCTTTGCCCCGCTTCATCATGGCAGGCAGAGCATCGTTCAGCGCATTCATGGTGGAAGGATATTCCCGCTGCCAGCAACGGTCTCGCAGGGCGCACAGTACACAAACTTTATTGGCTGCCCGATGGAAAATACCGCTGCAGTCGCCGTTATTGGGTGCCACCCGCCGAAGGGACGTACGCAGTCCATCATACAGTTCCCGAAAAGCATGGGCGGTAGACTCCAACCGTTCCCGCCCGTACCGGCGCACCTCCTCGTCCACAGTAACCCGGGTGAGTTCCTCCCGTATCAGCAAGCAACCCGCCCGACGCAGCAAAGCATCGGGCAGTACCAGAAAAACCACCGAGGCCACAAACACCTCATACAGGATGTTTAACTCGGGCACACTGTCCAAACCCCAGAGTACCAGAATGCCGTTGGTCAATACAAAGGTCAGCGCTGCAAACAGTTTTCCCTGCCGTTGAAACACCCCGGTCAGCAAAGCGGAGCAGCCAAAGGCCGCCGTGTACCACGGGGCCTGTCCCAATGCGAGGTCCATGGACAGACCCGCACATATACCCACTGCCGCTCCCGCTCCGGCGCCTCCCTTCCAACCACAGACCATGCAGACTGTTGCGGCGGCGGCACAGCCCAGAGACAGATTTTCTCCCAATCCCACCTGCGCCAACGCCATCAACAGCGTGCAGCCCAGGACCAGCAGGCATACCAGCTGCCGATTGGTCAACTCAGCATCCACTTCACTCCCTTTCCACACCGAAAGGGCAATGCGGTAGAAATAAGCCGCTGCCGCAACCAGAAGCAGTTCCGTGGCAAAGAACACCCACTGCTCCACGCCGACCAGTTCTTCCGATAAGTACACAAACCCGGTCACGCCCCGCAACAAGGCGGCCACCACCGGCAGAAACCAGCTCTGTCTGCAGACTTTTACATCATAAAAGGCAAATGAGACCGAAAAGGTCAGAATGCAGGCTGCCACATAGGGCAGACCCGCCACAAACCCTCGAAAGGCCAGATAACCCACGCAAGAGCCCAGCAGGGCGGCAAATCCCTCCAACCCCGTTCCCGATGCTCCCACCATTCCAAGGGCAAACGGAGCGTATCCACCGAAAATCTCGGCCCCCGCCAGCATGCACGCCAACAGCAGACGAATCACATACTCCGCCAGCCGCACCAAAGCCGGCCAGCGCAAAGTCACCTGTCCTGTCTGCCGCAGCAACCGCGCTTTCTCCTTGAGTTCCTCTTTTGTGGACATACCGATTCCTCCCGAATCCAATTGGTAGCCCCATAATAAACCATATTTTGGAAAAACATCGTCGGAAACCGTCTGTCATTTCAAACACCATACACGCCTTTCCCACTTGCCCCAAACCCCGCTTTGTGATAAGATAGGTTGAGTTTTTATGCAAAGGAGTCACCCTATGAAGATCGGCAACATTGATATCCCCGGCAAGCTGGCATTGGCCCCCATGGCCGGTGTGACCGACATTGCCTTTCGCACCGTCTGCCGTGAGCTGGGTGCAGACTATACCGTAACCGAAATGGTGTCCTCCAAGGCACTGTGCTACCAGGACAAAAAATCCATCCCTCTGCTGAAACTGGGTGAGGGCGAATACCCCGCCGCCGCCCAACTCTTTGGCAGTGACCCCGCCTGTATGGAAGAGGCCGCTGCCATCGCCGTTAAGGTATCGGGCGCCAAGATTCTGGACATCAATATGGGCTGCCCGGTACCCAAAGTAGCCGGCAACGGAGATGGCTCCGGCCTGATGCGCACCCCCGATCTGGCCGCCAAAGTTCTGGAAGCCACCATCAAAGGAGGCGGCGTACCCGTCACCGTCAAGATCCGCAAGGGCTGGGACAAGGGAAGTGCCAACTGCGTGGAGTTTGCCAAACTCATGGAGCAGGCAGGTGCCGCCGCCATTGCCGTACACGGCCGCACAAGGGTACAGATGTACTCCGGTGTAGCCGACTGGGACTGCATCCGCGAGGTAAAACAGGCTGTTTCGGTGCCCGTTATCGCCAACGGTGATGTGTTTGGCCCCAAAGAGGCCGTGCGTATCCTGAAATATACCGGTGCCGATATGGCCATGATCGGCCGCGCCGTCTTCGGCAACCCGTGGATTTTCATGCAGTGCGCCGCCGCACTGCGGGGCGAGGAAGTACCTCCCCTGCCCCCATTGGCCGAGCGATGCAAGGTTGCCGTGCGGCAATTTGAGATGTCCTGTGCCGAAAAGGGAGAGCGCATCGCCTGTCTGGAGGCACGCCGCCATTACGCATGGTACCTGAAAGGAGTTCCCCACTCCGGCTATTACAAGGAACAGATTTGCAAAATCGAATCCATGGAGGATATTTACCGCATCACCAAGGGAATCCAGCGGGATCTGACTGACGAGTGATGTAACCGACCATACTCCCAAAGGGGTGAGACTATGACCGAACAGGAACTGGTGGCTTTGGCCAAGCAAGGCGACCAGAATGCCTTTGCCCAACTGGTACAGGACAATCAGAATAAAATCTACTCCCTTGCCCTGCGTATGACAGGGAATCCGGAGGATGGAGCCGATTTGGCGCAGGAGGCCTTTTTAAAGGCCTGGCGCAGCCTGCCCTCCTTTCAGGAGGAAAGCAGTTTTTCCACCTGGCTGTACCGGCTGACCAGTAACCTCTGCATTGATTTTCTGCGCAAGGAAAAGCGGCGCAAAGCCGCTGTGACCACCATCTCCTTGGATGATGATGAGGAAGAGTCTCCCCCCATAGAGGTACCCGACCACCGCTTCACACCGGAAACCGAGGTGGAACGCCGGGAATTGCGCGCCGCCATGAGCCGCGCACTGAAGGTCATGTCCGAAGAACATCGGCAGATCCTCATCCTCCGGGAGGTAGAGGGTCGGTCCTACACCGAAATCGCCGAGCTGCTGAATTTGGAGGAAGGCACCGTCAAATCCCGCATTGCCCGAGCCAGAATTTCCCTTCGAAATATTTTACAAAAAGATGGGAACTTTTCTCCGCCGCCATCGTCTAACCCTTCGGAAACCAAAAGAAAGGAGTGAACTGCATGCGTTCCTGTGATGAAATTGTGGAATTGCTCAGCGCGTCGTTGGACGGTCAACTGACCGCCGATGAACAGACCGCGCTGGATGAACATATTGCCTGCTGCCCCGCATGCAGTGCTCTGTTGGATGATCTGCGCGCCCTGCATGCCGCAGCTGCCGATTGGGAAGACGTCCCCGCCCCTGCAGGTTTTGCCGAGTCGGTCATGAAGGCTGTGGCCGCTGAAACTGCCCCGAAGAACACCGACAACGTGATCTTCTTCTCCCCCGGAAAGGCAAAGCGCAACCACTGGAAGAAGTGGGGTCTGTCTGCCGCCGCTATCGCTATCGTGGTGCTGGGCGCCGTCAGCGCACCCTCTCTGATGGGCAATTTCTCCGCCAAAGAATCTGCCGCGGATATGTCTGCGCCTCGGAATGCCGCTCCTGCCGAAGCCGTAATGGATGCAGTCAATGACCAGTATATGTACTCCACCGAATCTTCTGTCGAAGCACAAAGCAAGGCTGAGGCTGCTCCCGCTGAAAAGCCGGTTGCCAGCACCGTGCCCGACAACTCCGCGGAAGTCCCCGCCTACGGCGAGTCGTTCAACCCGGAACACTACGTGGGCGAGCTGATTCTGGAAGGTCCGCTGAAGATTCTGGAGGTCCATGAAGGCGCCGCCTGCAGTGACGCCACGGTGACCTATCTGGTGCCCGCCGAGGTATTTGCCGAGGTATTCAACCTGCTGGAAACCGAAAAGCCCGTGGGTTACTACTACACTGCCGGCAACCCCAATGCTGAACTGGGTAAGATTATCGTACAGAGCAACTGAAGATCGAATCCACACAAAAATGTGCTATGATTGCGAAAATCGCAGTCATAGCACATTTTCTTTTAAAACAAACCACCGCCGGGAAGGGAATTTGAATGCAAAAATCCGACACACTTCGTCGGACTTTTTGTTTTTTGGGTACATTTTTTCTTTCTTCAACCGTTTCCTTCTTGTCACGTCCCTTTTCGCCTAGTATAATAAAAAAGCATTCCCCACTGACTCACCAAGGAGAAGCTGTATGGACCGAAACCGCTCAAAATATATCCTCGTTCTGCTGCTGGCCGCGGTGTTTCTCCTGCTGGTCGGCTGTCGTGCTGCGGCAAAAACCCCGGTCGAAGCAACTCCCACACCATCAGTCGAACCCACACCCACGCCCACACCGGAGCCGACACCTACACCCACACCGGAACCGACACCCACGCCTACCCCGGAGCCCACGCCCGAGCCTAAGCCGGAACCCGTGATCACCGTGGTGGACGGAATCACCTATGTAGATGGCGTGATTATTGTTAACAAAACATACCCCTTCCCCCGGAATCACTCCCAGCGCAGCTTTGATCCCGAGGCTGAGCAGGCCTTCCTGACCATGAAACAGGATGCCGAAAAACAAGGCATTCACTTTATCCCCCGCACCTCTTACCGCTCCTTCCTGGAGCAGACCATCATTTATAACAACTATGTGAAAGATGTTGGTGTAGAAGAAGCCGAACGCTTTTCGGCCCGACCCGGCCACTCCGAGCACCACACCGGGCTTGCTATCGACCTGAATTCTCTGAAAACCTCCTTCGGCGAAACCCCAGAGGGCATCTGGCTGGCCGAGCACTGTGCCGAGTATGGCTTCATTATCCGCTACCCCAAGGATTCCGAACATATCACCGGCTATATTTACGAGCCCTGGCATATTCGTTATGTGGGTGTCGAACTGGCTCAGAAACTGTACTTAGGAAGCGGCAACTTTATAACTCTGGAGGAATACTTCGGTATTACCTCCTGTTACAGCAGTCCCCCGCCGCCGCAACCGACTCCGACGCCGGAACCTTCGCCAGAGGAGCCCTTACCTGAAGAGCCTCTGCCTGAGGAGCCCTTGCCCGAGGAGCCTCTGCCCGAGGAGCCTCTGCCTGAAGAGCCGCTGCCTGAGGAGCCTCTGCCTGAAGAGCCTCTGCCTGGAGAGCCGCTGCCTGAAGAGCCTCTGCCCGAGGAACCTCTGCCTGAAGAGCCTCTGCCCGAGGAACCTCTGCCTGAAGAGCCGCTGCCTGAGGAGCCTCTGCCTGAGGAACCCTTGCCCGAGGAGCCTCTGCCTGAGGAACCCTTGCCCGAGGATCCTCTGCCTGAGGATCCTCTGCCTGAAGAGCCTCTGCCCGAGGAGCCTCTACCCGAGGAACCTCTGCCCGAAAACCAATAACAAAGATAAGCCGAGGGACTGCATCTGCAGTCCCTCGGCTTCATTTACGGTCTGTTGGCGTGGTCGATAACCTTATCGGTGTCAAACAGCGGAGAAAGCACGGTCTTGTAATTGCGCAGAGAATATCCGTCAATGGCCACACGGGTCATATACAGGGTATCGCCGCTTTCGTAATCGCGGCTGAAGAAGAAATGGGACACCGAGCAGAACAGGTCAAATCCAAATTCCTGCATAATTTTGTAGCGCGGGTCACTGGGATACAACAATTTACCGTAAGGATACACATACACCGACACCTCACCGATGATGGGCACCACTTCGTCCTGAAATGCCTGCAAATCGGTCCGCAAGCTGGTTTCCGAATGCTTTTCATGGTTATAATGACCGTAGCTGTGGCTGGCAAAGGAGTAACCCAGCTCCTTCAGACGGTTGGCCACGGCGGTGGCCTTTTCGATTTCAGCCTGACGATCACCGGGCCAGTCGCTCTCCTCGGTGCGGAAACCGAACACACCGGCAAAGCCGGTCATGCACAGGGTCACACGGGCGCCATGGGAGGAAAAGTCGGGATGTTCGGCAATAAAAGACTCCAGAATGGGGAAAACTTCCCGGTCATAGGAATACTCAATGGTGCCATCGGGCAGATAGGTGCCCGATACCAAATTACCCTGCTCGTCCAAGGTCAGCAGGTCCACCATACCGCAACCACGCTTGTCGTAGTCATAGACCACGTCGTCGATGGAGATGACCACCGGCTTGCGGCCCTTGGGTACCTCCACGGCCTCCTTCATGGTCAGTACACCGTTTTCGTCCTCCCGATAGATATCGTGGATATCCACCAGACTGTAACCGTTGGCGTACAGCTCATTGAGCAGGTTTTTGAACTCGGTGACGTTGATGCAGTCAGGGTCATAGAGCATCTTGCCGCTTCTGTCTTTCAGTTCGGGATAAGCGATCAGACAGTGAGTAAAGATATGGGGCACCTGACCGGCATACAGCTCATACTCGATCTCAGGGGTCGGTTCGGGGGTGGGTTCCGGCGTGGGCGTGGGTGTCGGCTCCGGTGTGGGCTCAGGGGTGGGTTCCGGACTTGGCTGGGTGCTGACCGGAGGGGTCGGTTCCGGAGTCACCTGGGATTGCCCACCGGTGGCGGCGCAACCGGCCAGAATCAACAGCGCCAACAACGCTGCCATCAGACGGGTCATGGCTTTCATGTTTCATTCCTCCCGATTTCTTCGGACTTTGAATCGAACTCTTGCACCGTTTTTCGGAAAAGAGTATACTGTTGTTACGAATATAGCACAAAAGGAGTGTTTTGGCTATGACAAATTCCAACACGTTCCGTTTTCCCTCCTGCGACGGGGTCCACCAGATTTTTGCCCGCCAGTGGCTACCCACCGAGGGTGAGCCCCGCGCCGTGGTGCAGATCGTCCACGGCGTGTCGGAATACATTGACCGCTATGCTGTCGTAGCCCGCTGGCTGGCCGATCGCGGCTTTCTCGTCATCGGCTGCGATCACTTGGGTCACGGACGCACCGCACTGGGTCCCGAGGAGTACGGTTTCTTTGCCGAACAGAAGGGCTGGCACACCGTGTCGGGCGACGTGCACCGTCTACGTACCCTGATGGAAGAGAAGTATCCCAACCTTCCTTACTTCCTGCTGGGTCATTCCATGGGCTCTTTCCTTGCCCGCACCTATCTGATCGACTGGCCGGGCACCCTGACCGGCGCCATTCTGTCGGGCACCGGACAGGAAGCTCCTTTTATGGTCAAGTCCGGACATATTCTGTCCAATTTGGTCAGCAAATTCTCCGGCCCCCGAGCCCACAGTAAGCTGGTAGAAACCCTTTCTTTTGGCGCTTACAACAAGCAATTTGCCCCCACCCGAACCCGAGCCGACTGGATCAGCCGGGACGAGGCAGTGGTGGACGCCTACATTGCCGACCCCCTGTGTGAATTTCTGCCCACTGCCGGAATGTTCCGGGATATGATGGAAGGCCTGCAATATATCGCCAATAAGTCTAATCTGAGCAAGATGGATCCCACCACCCCGGTCTACATCTTCTCGGGTGACCGGGATCCCGTGGGCGGCAACGGCGAGGGTGTGCAGACGGTGGCCGGTTTCTTCCGTGAGGCGGGAACCGAGGATCTGACCGTAAAACTCTACCCCGATGGACGCCACGAAATGATGAACGAAATCAACCGGGAAGAGGTCTTTTCCGACCTGCTTGCATGGTTGGAAGGACACATGAATTAAATCATAAGCAAAAAATCTCCTGACGAAACCGGAGCAATCCAAACTTCGTCAGGAGATTTTACTTTTTATCGGTTCTGAATGGTCACAATAGCCTTGTAAATAGCCTCCCTGGCCTCCTGCACGGTACCGAACACGGTGCAACCGGAAGCCGCGGCGTGTCCACCACCGCCCAGCAGAGCACATACGTCGGTGGCGCTGAGTTTGGTAGGATCGGTGCGCACGCTGAGTTTGCACTCACCCGTTTTCAGTTCCCGGATGGTCACCGATACGCAGACTCCTTCAATTTGACCGATGAAGGCGGCAATATCCTCGGCATCGTCCTCGGTTGCACCAATCGATGCCATGTCAGCCAGCGAGATGGCACCGATGGCCACGGTTCCGTCCTGCAACAGATCAACGCTGTTCATCAGAATCGCTTCCAGCTGCAGACGCTTGGCACTCTTGGTGCGGAAGTGATTTTTATTGACTGCCATATGGTCGCAGCCGATGTCCATCAGCGCGGCAGCCACACGATGGGTGCGGGCGGTAACATTGCTGTACACAAAGCATCCTGTGTCGGTGGACACGGCGACATACAGGGCACGTGCTATTTCCGGTGTGACCTCACCCAACTGACAGCAGATGTCATACATCAACTCACCGCAAGCGGCACAGGTGGCATCCACGCAGTTTTCCCTTCCGAAACCCTCGTTGGAGGGATGGTGGTCGATGGCCAGATCCACTCGGTCGACATACTGTTTCGCGCTGTCATGGAACAGACCCGCACTGGCAATATCCACGCTGACCACGAAATCAGGTTCAAACCCGGCCGGGGCATTCACCGCGCCGTAATAGGCGCCAATCAAGGCGGTAGCGTCCTCATTGGGCAGCACATAGGCCGTTTTACCTCTGCCGCGCAGCGCCAGACAGAGGGCGGCGGCACAGCCGGCGGTATCCCCATCGGGACGGCGGTGGGTCAGAATGAGAATATTGTCCTGTCGTTCCAGCAGAGTGGCAGCCTCGTGGGCAGTCATATTATTCATCCTCATCCAGAATGATGTGGGCGTTGGCGGGGTTTGCGGGCTTAACCACTTCGGGATTGCGCAGCATATCCAGAATGTGGGCACCCTTGTCGATGGAGTCATCCTGCACAAAAGTCAGTTCAGGGGTGTTGCGCAGGTTGAGACTGCGGCCCAGTTCACGGCGCAGATAGCCGCCGGCCGACTTCAGACCCTTCAGCACCTGAGAGCAATCGCTCTTGTCCAGCACACTGATATAAATCTTTGCGAACTTCAGGTCGGGGGTGGTCTCCACAGCGGTGACCGAAATCATGCCGGTCACGCGGGGGTCTTTCACAGTGCGGATCAGGGAGGACAGCTCGCGCTGGATCTCCTCATTGATACGTCCCATACGATTGCTTGCCATATCGTTCTTCTCCTATTAATAGTATGGGGCGGGCGAATCGCCCGCCCCATCATGGTGGTGTATTTCGAAATAAATTAAACCTCAATCTGCTCCACCGGAGCGATCAGCAAACGTGCCGGTGGCACGTTTGCCGCGCAGGCCGGCACTGCTATGCTGTGCCGGATTCAGTTGGAAAACTGCACTCAGACCTCAATCTGCTCCACCGCAGCGTTAAGAAAATTTGCCGGTGGCAAATTTTTAGCGTAGGCGACCCGGCTATGCCGGGGCGGTCTTCTCAAAGGACTGCACTCAGACCTCAATCTGCTCCATGATAAACGCCTCGATGACGTCGCCTTCCTTGATATCCTGCCACTTTTCGAAGGTGATACCGCACTCGTAGCCGGAAGCAACTTCCTTAACGCTGTCCTTAAAGCGCTGCAGGGAGGCGATGGTGCCGTCGTAAATGACGATGTTGTCACGCAGCAGACGCATCTGGGCGTTGCGCTGCATCTTGCC
>RHMF01000558.1_pt1 | contig 16127 bp, 14 predicted proteins | sample 5365151 | NCBI WGS metagenome assembly RHMF01 (sample SAMN10266501, study PRJNA497801) | feces metagenome | isolation source: feces | host: Bos taurus | place: China: Prairie of Fairy Mountain | collected 2017-08-14 | reverse complement strand
AGGCTTCAGGACATTTGTTGTGGAGGAAGTCAGGACAGCAAGAAGATATCTGTCAAAGGCAGGACTTAAAGGAAGGATCGGCGAGCTCGAATTCCATGAACTTAACGAGCATACCGACCAGGCTACTATAGAAGGCTACATAAAGCTGTTTGATGACGGGAACGATGTAGCACTCATTTCCGAAGCCGGTCTTCCGGCTGTTGCAGATCCGGGTGCCCAGCTTGTCGCATTGGCCCACAGGAACGGCATCGAGGTAATTCCTGCTGTAGGTCCATCGTCGCTGATGCTTGCTCTGATGGCATCCGGTCTGAACGGGCAGTCATTCGCATTCTGCGGATACATTCCGGCAAAGACGGATGAAAGGAGAAGCCGTCTGAGGACACTGGAGAAGGTTTCCGGCCAGCTTCGCCAGACGCAGATACTTATCGAGACTCCGTACAGGAATGACTCTTTGTTTGCTGACATCCTGGCTGTATGCGGAGCTTCCACAAAGGTGTGCGTGGCTGCAAACATCACAATGCCGGACGCATACATCAGGACAAAGAAAGTAAGTGAATGGAAGAAGGAAGGCCTTACAATAGGCAAGAGGCCGTGTGTCTTCCTTATATTGGCATAGATATGAAGAACATCGGAATCATTGAGCTTGAGGGCATGGAGTTCAAGGCTTACCACGGCTGTCTCGAGCAGGAAAAGGTCAGGGGAAACAGTTTCACGGTGGATTTTCGTGGGGAGATGGATCTTTCTGCGGCAGCGGAAAGCGACAATCTTAACGATACCGTGAATTATGGCGAGATCTATGAGCTTGTTGCATATGAGATGTCGATACCTTCAGAGCTTCTGGAGAATGTTGCAGGCCGTATCGTCAAGGAGATCGAGAAGAGGTTCCCGCAGCTTGTTTCGTTTTCCGTAAGGGTTTCCAAGAAGAGGCCGCCGGTGGATGGGGTGGCTCAATGGTCAAGAGTAACATTGTATCATGAAAGATAGAATTGCATTCATAACATTGGGGTGTAAGCTGAATTATGCCGAGACTTCGACTTATGAGAGGGAGCTTCTGAAGGAGGGGTTCGAGGCTGTGCCGTGGAGCAAGGGAGCGGATGTCTTTCTTGTGAACACATGCACGGTGACGGAGCATTCAGACAAGAAGAGCCGCAACATCATAAGGAAGCTCCATCGTATTTCTCCTGAAGCCCATATATTTGTGACCGGTTGCTATGCACAGCTGAAAAAGGCTGAAATAGAAGCGATTGAGGGAGTCACAAAAGTTTTCGGAGCGACCGAGAAGAGCAGGATCGTTCCGGAGATTCTTTCGATCGTACGTGGTGAGGAATGCTGCGGAAAGGGGCTGGAGACCTTCTTTCCGGCATATTCAAGCGGCGAGAGGACACGTTCCTTCCTGAAGGTTCAGGACGGATGTGACTACAAGTGTCACTACTGCACGGTTCCATATGCACGCGGCGAAAGCAGAAACATTCCTATATCGGAGATCATTCCGCAGGCGGAGGCAATCGCTGCGGAAGGCATCAAGGAGATCGTTCTGACCGGCGTGAATACCGGCGATTTCGGAAAGAGTACCGGCGAGACTTTCTTCGACCTTATACGCCAGCTGAATGAAGTGGATGGCATAGAGAGATACAGGATCTCGTCTATCGAGCCGAATCTCCTGACGGAGGAAATGATAGACTGGATCACTTCAGGCACGAAATTCCTCCCTCATTACCATATTCCTCTTCAGTCTGGCTGCGATACGATTCTGCGCGAGATGGGCAGAAGGTACGACACCGCTGCGTTTGCCCGTAAGATACAGTATATCAGAGAGAAAAGCGAGGTTCCGGGAGGACCGAAGGTTTTCTTCGGTATCGATGTGATCGTCGGATTTCCTGGCGAGACTGATGAGCTTTTCATGGAGACATATACCTTCCTCCGTGACGTCGTCCGCCCTGCATTCATACATATCTTCCCATATTCTCGTCGTGCGGGAACTCCTGCTGCCGAGAGGAAGGATCAGGTGCAGGACAGCGTGAAGACGCAGAGGGTGCAGATGCTGGAGGAACTGTGCGCGGAGCTGCATCAGGAGTTCATTGAGGCGAACAAGGGTGTGGCGGAGAAGGTTTTGTTTGAGAGTACGGATAGGAAGGGTATGATGGAGGGGTATAGTGGGAATTATATCAGGGTAAGCAGGGAGTTTGATAAGGAGCTGATCGGAAGGATTGTTGATGTGATCCTGTAGGGTTTTCTGCTGGTTTATGCTCCATTGGCCCCCTCCCACTCTGCGAGTGGGCCCCTCCCCCTACCCGGGGGTGGGAAAATGCCAATTCCGCATTAAAACCAGCAGAAAACATCAAGAACTGACATTTGTTTGTCTTGTCATCCTGAATGTAAGCTAAGGAGCTTATAACTGACTGACAATCATAACACTTCCTATTAGGAAACACAAAATGACGATGGAAAAGGGAAAAGGTAAAGCGAGACTGGTGTTCCTGGGTACGGGAACTTCACAGGGCGTACCGATGATCGGGTGCGGATGTGAGGTCTGCAGAAGCAGAGACCAGAGGGACAAAAGGTTGAGGGCCAGCGTGCTGGTAGAGTACGAGGGCATGAGGATTCTTGTGGATGCAGGTCCTGATTTCAGGCAGCAGATGCTGCGTGAAGGCGTGTCGCATGTGGATGCGATCCTTCTTACCCACAATCACAAGGACCACACCGGTGGCCTGGACGATATCAGAGCCTTCAATTATCTGGAAAAGAGGGCGTCCGAGATCTATTGCGAAAAGTATGTGGAGGATTCTTTAAGGCTGGAATATTCATATGCTTTCGCGGAGAAGAAATATCCCGGTGCTCCGGAATGGCATGTACACAACATAGACGAAAGGCCATTCCAGATAAGCTATGGAGGTCCGTATGAAGTGCTTTCATGGGAGCCTGGCAAGGGCTATGTACATACGATGGCCGGTGAAGATGATCCGGTCAGGACAGCCGAGATCATCCCGATCCGAGGCATGCATTACAAGCTTCCGGTACTCGGATACCGTTTCGGAAACATCGCCTACTGTACCGATATGAACCATATTCCTGAAGAGGAATTCGAGAAGCTTCAAGGTCTGGATCATTTTGTCATCAACTGCGTGAAATACGGAAAGCACATCTCTCATTATTCATTGGAAGAAGCGGTAGAGGTAGCACGCCGCGTAGGGGCGAAGCATTCATGGCTCACCCATCTCTCCCATCAGCTTCCATGCTATAACGAACTGGCTTCCGAGCTTCCCGAAGGCATTCTCCCGGCTTATGACGGACTGACAATCGAATGACGTCATGCATGTAAGGAAAGCCACATATGAAGACCTGCCGGAGCTGATGAAGATTTTCGAAGCTGCGCGGCAGATCATGCGCAACAGCGGGAATCTCCATCAATGGAACGACAGCTATCCTTCCGAAGAGACCGTCAGGAAGGACATTTCCGACGGGACATGCATGGTTCTGTGCAATGGTCCGGAGGACGGAATCATCGCGACCATGGCGTTCATCCCTGGCCCGGATCCGACATACGCGAAGATATATACCGACGGTTCGATGACAGAAGAATGTTCATGGCCGGACGAGAATCCATATCATGTGATCCATAGGATAGCGGCGGCAAGACCGGGACGGAATGCAGCACGGACGCTGCTGGACTGGGCATTCGATCAACTTTCACACTCCCCTTCCGGATCTCCGGCAACCATACGCATCGACACCCACAGCGACAATATCATCATGCACCACCTTCTCGGGAAATATGGCTTCATACGCTGCGGAGTCATAAAGCTCGCTGACGGAGCACCGAGAACTGCATATCTTTTGAGCAGATAATTCAAATGCGCATAGTACTTTTTCGCGTTGCGCCCGTCCTATAACTGAAAACATGTTAAAGCTATGAAGAAAACTATTGCTATCCTTATTCTTTTGGCGGCTGCGGCCGTTTCCGCTAAAGCCCAGGACATCAATTCCAGCATCAGATATTGGGACGAAGGAAAACTCACTTGGGACGATTTCGAAAAGAGGAATTTCGAAGGGGAAGGCAGGAGCTATCTCAGCCCTCTCTATCATACCGAATACAAGACCGTGAAGCACGGCAACATGAAAGTGCGTCAGTACGTCACCCGCACGGCTTTTGACAAGAGCAACACATGGGTAAGGACAGAATACATTTCTGACAGGATGCTCAGGTACAACCAGCTGATTCTGGATATTGCGGAGGCAATGAGAAAGGACCTGCAGAGAGATCTCAACCAGAACACAAACTTCAGCAGATCATACATTTACGAGCACTATACAAACAAAGGCCTGAATACCATAACGAAGCTTGCGGAGGAATCAAAGGGCGGAGATGACATAAGCGTCATCGAAAAATATGAAAAGGAGATCGCGCCGAAACTTGCAGAGGTTCCTGCCGACACAATCCCTCAGCCCAAACTCAAGAACTGGGGAGCAGGATATCAGCTCGGTTACAGTGCCGGAGTATTCACCGGTGACGGGGCACTTCTTCTCTCGCCTCATCACAATCTGACCCTCGGTCTTCTTTTCAGCTACAGGAGATCGCATTTCATCATCGACATGGAAGTCGGCGGAGGAAAAGCACGTCAGGATATACATATGACAGGAACAGCAAATGGGGTCAGCAAGGATGTCGTATGGCCAGCAGGAAAGAATTACGGACATTCAGGCATAGACTTCGACTATGGATATGCAGTCTATGACGGATCCTGGCTCAAGGTCTGTCCTATTGTCGGAGTCGGTTTTTCGACCTTCAACAAGGAAATCCAGGACGGAGAACAGAAGATCAGCACCACAATTGGAGGCCTGCAGCTTCTCGCCGGCATCAACCTCAACTGGAAGATCTCAAGGACTCTTTCATACAACACATACAACGAAACCGCAATCAGGACAAAGATCTATGCCGCAAGGACAAACCTCATGAAAGGCATGAACCCGGTATGGTCGATCAACGCAGGAATCGCCTTCGATTTCTACGGTCGCGGTCCGGAGCAGAAATAAGCTTCATACGCACATAGGATTACAGTCAGTCAACGAAACTCCTAAAATTATTAGGAGTTTCGTTTTATATTGCTATCTTTGCTGTAGAATTTACCGACATCATTATGAAACAGAGACTTACAGCAAAAGAAGAAGAGATCATGAATATCTTCTGGAAGAACGGAGAGATGTTCATCAGGGATGTTCTCAACCATATTCCGGAGCCGAAGCCGAACTACAACACCGTCGCGACCCAGATCAAATTCCTCGAAGACAAAGGGTTTCTGACACGAAAGCCGGTTTCCAACACCTACCTTTACTGCCCCGCAATTTCAGAGAAGGAATACAGCGGCTCCACCATCAGCAGCGTAGTAAAGAATTATTACAACAACTCATACATGAGTGTGGTATCGCAGTTTGTAGAGGAGGAAAAGATGGATATCGAGGAGCTCAAGGCATTGATAGCGCAGATCGAGAACAAGCTCAGACAACAATAATCAGAAACGATGAAAAAGGTCATAATTCCTTTATTACTTATCTTGTCAATGGTCTGCAATGCACAGGACAGGCTGCAGATGGCCATGGACCGATATGAGTATGGCGCAGCCGCACAGATCCTTGACAGTCTCATCAAGGGAATGTCGGCTGACAGCATCATGGTATCGCAGAACAAGGACCGGATCATCAGCCTTACGCTCCAGAGAGCAGGATGCCTGAAGAAGCTGCACCGTAACGAAGAGGCGGCTATGGCCTTGGCAGATGTGCTCCATCTTGACCGGTTCAATATCGGTCTGTTGGCAGAACTGGCTGAGTGCCATATGCTGACAGGCAGGACTGGAGAATCATTCCAGCTGTATTCGATACTGTCGGGACTGCAGCCGGACAATGTGTATTTCAGGATATGCCAGGCCAGGATCCTTTTCCGTGAAAAGCAATATGAGGAGAGCATAGACTTATGCAAAGTGATTCTGGCAAAGGACAGCATTCCTGAAATCCTGTCCATGACTGCTGACGGATACAAGAATCTCGGAAAGACGGATTCTGCGCTGGTATATTACAATCATGTACTCAGGAAGAAGCCTCGCCATGTCCCTACAATGAGCAAGAAGGCGGATATCCTCCTGTCAGCAAAGCAATATGTACCCGTGATCGACATGAGCCGTGAATATCTTCAGGATGATCCGGACAACATGACGATGCTGCCGATCTATGGCCTTGCCCTTCATCTTCAAGGGAGCTATCCCCTCTCGATCGAGACTTTCGAACATCAGCGCGAATTGGGCGATGACTCATATCCGGTCCATTATTACATCGGCCTCAACCATTACATGATGGATAACTGGCCTCGCGCGGTAACCGAGCTGGAAAAGGCCTACCAGATAGATTCGTCAGATGTGACCCTTGTATATCAGCTGGCGCATGCGAAAAGCCATATGATCAGACGGACAGGACTGGAGTCCGGAGGGCTGAATCCGGAATCCGAAAGATTGTACGCCAAGGCCCTTGACATGCTCGAGCCTTCCCCTTCAATGATGCACAACATCTACGGAAGCATGGCAATGGCACGTCACCGTACGGAAAACTTCAGGGATGCGATCAAATACTACGAGCTCAGCTACAGATACAATCCGAAGAACATTTCCGCCCTATCTTCTATAGGTTATTGCTACGAGCGCCTGAAGGAATATGACAAGGCCCTGGAGTACTACCAGCGGTACATGAAGTTCGGCAAGCCCGGAACATCAGGCTATCAGTTCGTCAAGGAAAGCATCGACTACATCAAACAGGAAAAATTCATGGAAGAATAGGGGCATATCACAACTCATTCCTAGTTTTTTCATATTTTTAGTACCTTGTGTTGCAAGGTATTCAAAAATTTATATATCTTTGCACTACCACGTGCACGATTTATGCACTACAGGGTAACGTGACAGACATCTGTACACACTGGGAATATGATATAGATTAAGAGACAATACAGAGAAGATTACTATAACTGTCATGCTGAGCGAAGCGATAGCAAGTCCCTTCCCCGAGGGAAGGGATTTAGGGAAGGGGTAACGTAGACATATTTTCATATTACTGCATACCCTCAACAAAAGGTACAAGTTAAGTAATGACAAATTAAAGTTATAAGGTTAAAAATATGAAAAAGACAATCAACGTAGCGATCGGCGGATGCAGCTTCACAATCGATGAGGATGCATACAACACTCTGAACGACTATCTGGAGCGCTTCAAGGCAGCTCTGGACAACACCAGCTCAAGCGCGGAAGTTCTTGACGAGCTCGAAGTCAGGATTGCCGACATGCTAAAGGGCAAGCTCGGCGGAAGGCAGGTCGTTGACCTCGCAATGACACAGGAAGTGATCGGCATGCTCGGCTATCCGGAAGGATACAGAGAAGCTTATGACCAGACCGCAAGGCAGCAGGCCCCAAGAGATGAATACCACTATAGCGGAACCGACGGCGAGAAGCCTGTAAGGAAGCTTTTCCGTGATCCGGACGGCAAGAGGATCGCCGGAGTATGTTCCGGCATCGCCCTTTTCCTCGGAGTGGACGTGACTCTTATCAGAGTCCTCTTCCTCGTTGCATTCATCTGCGGATCGGCCGGATTCTGGATCTATCTCGTGATCTGGATCGCTGCACCGGAGGCAAGGACAGCTGCGGAGAAATGCGAACTCCGAGGCATACCTGCAAACGCTGAAAACATAAGGAGATTCACCGAAGGAAGATAGCCATGGAAGCTAGCACAGGCATAATCGAGAACAACAAGACCCAGATGAGACGAGGGGTGCTGGAATACAGCATCCTTCTCATCCTGGCCGCGGGCGACGAATATGCCTCGTCGATAATCCAGAAGCTCAAGGAGGTCAACATAATCGTCGCGGAAGGCACTACCTATCCCCTGCTGATCCGTCTCAAGAAGCTTGGCCTGCTGAACTACCGCTGGGAGGAATCGACGCAGGGACCGCCTAGGAAATACTATATGATCACAGATCTGGGACGCGAACAGCTCGCAGGTCTTGACGCCGCATGGGACGAACTGGCAAAAGGCATTGACAGCATTAGAAAGGGATCTAAGGCATAACCATCATAAAAATGAAGACAACTGAAAACATAAGCCTCGCAGGATATGCATTCACGATCGAGACGGATGCATATGAAGAGCTGGAGGCATATCTCAATGAAATACACGAGGCATTCGCGGCCGATGCAAGTGCCGAGGAAATCACAGCCGACATAGAGGCAAGGGTCGCGGAGCTGATGAAGGAGAAATACATCAGCGGCATGGTGGTGGACATCGACATGGTCAGAGAGATAAAGAGTCGCATCGGCGATCCGAAGATGCTCGCCAACGAGGATGCGGAAGCAGTAGAGATGCCAGAACAGGCAGAACCGCAGAAGGAGAATGAGAAGAAGAAGCACCATGATTACTGGAAGAGCAGACGTCTGTTCCGCAACATGGATGAGCGTGTTCTTGGAGGTGTATGCTCCGGCCTCGGAACATATTTCGGCATCGACAAGGTCCTTTTCAGGATCCTTTTCCTCATATTCTTCTTCATAGGATTCATCGGCATCGATGATGGTCCGTACTTCGGATTCTCCGTCCTCGGATACATCTGCCTCTGGATAGCAATGCCGGCCGCAAGGACAGCCGAGCAGAAGAGAGAGATGAAGGGCAAGCCTATGAACCTGAAGAGCTACAAGGAAAAGGACTTCGACTTTGAGAAAGAAGCCAAGGAAGTCGCCCAGTCACCTGCAGGACAGACAGTCAAACGCGCCGGAGGCGTATTCCTCGGCATCATCCTTCTGGTTGTCGGCCTCACAGGACTGCTTGGAAGCATCATCATACCGGCAATGCCAAGCCTGATGAATGAACTGCTCACAGAATTCACCCCTATCGACCCATCCGAAGAAATGCTCATAGACATCATGACATTCAAGACCTTCTGGTACCTTGTATTCGTGCTATGCTGCATAATGTTCGTATGGTTCATCTATAACGGAGTCATGATGCTGTTCGACCTGAAATACCCGTCGTGGAGGCCTGGAATGGTGCTTTTCATCGCATGGCTGATGAGCATATTCGCAATCTTCGCATGGTTCATAAAGACCGCTGCATTCGACTTCCCTACCCTGCTGATGCATTTCATACGCTGATCATAACAGACAAACGTCCGTCATTGTAAAGTTTCTTTACACCTACTGTAAAGAAACTTTACACTTTTATATTGAGCCCTAACCCATATACAATTCAGTATCAACACATTAACAAGTTTGGCACGAAGAATGTATATTAACCTGCAATTCTATACTGAAACTGTCTATAAGATTTATGAAAAGCTATTTAAGATTTCTGGGAAGGAACAAGTTATATGCTGTGATCATGGCAGCAGGATTGAGTATCGCAATCTCCTTTGTGGTGCCTATGCTGTGCTACAACAACGGTATCAGGCAGATCAGCAAAGGCCATGAGAACTATGAGAACATATATAGTGTATGCTATAACGAGATGCAGGGAAGCTCCACACGTTTCGGAGACTACCTTAAAGAGAGTATCCCGGAAATCGAGAAGGTCACCAATCCAGTACTTCAGAAACAGGAGATAATCGGTGATGATGAAAGGAAGACAGATTTCATAGACAAGGACTTCTTCTATTTCTTCCCATGCACATTCATTGAAGGAGATGAAAACTTTCTCGATATCCCGAATGCTGTAGCTGTATCCGCTGAATATGCGAGGGTACTGGCCAAGGACGGACCTGTTCTGGGACGTCAGATAGACGGAATACGTGCTGTACATACCGTAGCGGCAGTCTTTGACGACTATGGCAGCGGTATTCTTCATGAGCCTGACATGCTTGCAGGCAATGAAATCATGAAGAATCTTACTGTGTCAGAGTATCCGCTTGCAAATCAGGTCATGACATTGTTTTCCGTCAGAGATGATGCGGACATGAATTCCGTGCTGGCAAAATTCCGGAAATGTGCCGTAGAAACCTGGGGAGCAAATGGTGAATCCTATCGTAATGAAATCTGGTACAGGCTTGTCAGATATGACGAAATAACCACAGACGGGTCCAACATATTCGGACTGAACCATCATGCCGGCTTGAGATGGCTTCTTGGCGTGATTTGCATCCTTCTGTTCATAATCCCACTCATCAACTACATAAACCTCAGTGTCGCCCTGACCACAAAACGAGCAAAGGAAATGGCGATGAGAAGGCTCAATGGTGCCGACAGAACCGGAATCATCATGAAGTATTGCACAGAATCACTCGTATTCACGACATTCTGCTTCCTTTTCGGACTAGCTCTGACAAAGGTCAGCGTACCGGCATTGAATTCTTTCATCCAGGCTACAAACGGTGCAGGAACCGTCATATCTGTTTCATGGACCATTTCCGACATATTTCTGTTCATAGCCCTGATTCTGGTGACATCTCTGATATGCGGACTGGCTCCCGCTCTGATCGTTTCTCGCTTTACTCCTCTTGATGTGACCAAAGGTGACTTCAGATATCACAGCAAGAAGCGCCTGAGCAAGGTATTCATCTGTTTCCAGAGCATGATCTCGGTAGTGGTGGTTTCCTTGTCTCTGGTGATGGAAATCAACTACAGCAAACTTGTGAACGTTGATTTTCATTGTAATGTGGACGATGTATTCTACCTCAAGCCAGGATATCTGCGCAGCGGTGGTTCGGAAGAGTTGAGACAGGAACTGATGAAACATCCGGAAATCATATCTGCCGGTATGACAGGATACTATAGTGAACTCCCGGGTATCGGTTCATCAAGGCCATACATGAAAGACCAGATGCCTTCATTCTTCTATACTCATCTGCAATGCGACGAGAATGCTTTCAACATTCTGGAATTCGAAGTTAAGGAACAGTTCGACAAAGACAGGATAACAGGCCTCTGGCTAACTCCGGAAGCAGAAAAGGTTATTGCAGAGAATCCGGAATTCATGCAGTGGCTTACCGATAAGGAATACATCCGACATTCAGATCCGGCCGGAAGGATAGAGACCTACCCTGCACAATTTTTAGAAGGAACCCATGGTCCTGTACCCTCATTCGTTTTTGTTTCCCCTTCTTCGGAAATCGACTTTTTTCCGCCTCTGCTGATCAAGACCATTCCTGACCATAACGCCGCAAGGAAAGTGATAGCTGAAGCCTATTCCAAAGTCTATCAGCAACCTGTCACCGACATAATGGACTTTGCAACTGAATCGAAATACATCAGAGAGATACACAAGGAAAACCTGGCTCCTTTATACATCACCATCAGACTCATGAGGCTGGTACTGGTCCTGATAATCGCAATGACGATGATGGGCCTCACCGGCATGAGCGTGTACTACGCATCGGAACGTCGCCATGAAATCGCAGTCAGAAAGGTATTCGGCGGCACGACTGATTCGGAGACCTTCAGGAACGTATTGACCTACATCCGCATGACGCTGATTTCAGACATACTGGCCATACCGGCAATATATCTGCTGCTGGACGTGATGAAACAGACCACATTTGCAAATACCATAGATACCTACTGGTGGGTATATGTCGCAGCCATACTGATCTCAATAACCATTTCCCTCGCCTCCGTCCTCTGGCAGACCCTCCGCGCCGCTCGCACCAATCCTGCCGAGGCCTTGAAGAAGGAATGATGCGTGGAGCGCAACGATTTACCAATCAGCAACTTACGCACACCCACGTGCTCCCCATTGACGGCACGTAGATACCAATAAAAGATTAATACACAAGTACTTACACTCCACGAACATGAAAAGCTACATACGATTCATTGCGAGAAAAAGTCTCTACACCGCGGTCATGGCAGCATTTGTCCTGACATCATGCACACATGACAGGATGGAGGGTAGGAGTGACGGGGAGAGTCTTATCTTCGGGGCTGAAAACATTGATGGTGACGAGGAGTACTATTCAAAGGCTGCGGTCATTACCGGACATATCGCAAACCGGGACGTGTATCCGAACACCACGGAGATAAGCATCACGGTTCCGTTCTATGACAGGGTGGACACCAGACAGACATCCTTGATATACGATGACGAATTCGGATTCTCGATACTTCCATATTCACCTCGAACGGTCTCCATGGCTCCGTTTGCCGACCATATTGTCGTATGTCCTGGCGATTCGATCCATGTCGAGCTGGATTTCGCAGATCTGGGCAACGTCTCCTTTTCAGGAACTGGGGCGGATAATAATGTGAAGATGAACGAGTTCCACTTGAAGTATTACCTTAGTCACTACTGGCCGTCGCAAAACAAATACAATGATGCGGAGAGTTTCAAGGATGGGATGACAAAACAACTTGAATCCCATATATCAAGACTTGAGGCTTTCATACATGAGAAGCATCCGAGCAAGGAGCTTGAAGCATTATGCCGTAAGGAAATAGAAGCGGACTATTACTCGAAATTGATTCAGGGGCTGCTGTTCTTCAAGAGGTGTGGAGAGAATGTCTCGGATCTTTTCCGCGTAAAGGATGCGGCCGGGCTCTTCAGTCCGGACTGTATGCCCGGCAATCTCTTTTATCTGTCTTCAAACATCATTTATTGGCTGCTTCATGATATGGATCCGGAGGAAGCGTCTCTGATGATGGCGGATCATGTCGGACTGATGCGTTACCTAAAGAAGGTGACAAAGAACAGGATGCTGCAGCAGATGCTTGTAACGCATTTATATAGCCAGATGCTTGAGGCAAATGATACTGAAAGTTTTGAGAAGAACTTCAAGGAGTTCAACGAGACAGTCACCTATCCCCTGCTCAAGCTCAACACAAGAGACAGATATGTCCACAAGAAGGCATATAAGCAGAATCCGAAGACATTGTCAGATGCGATCCTGCATGCTGACAGGCCTCGCGAAGGCCAGAAGGCTTCCGTAAAGGAGAATATGGGTCTCAAGCTTCTCCGAGACATCATTGCAGAGAATGAGGACAAGGTTATTTATGTCTCAATAGGCGCGATATGGTGTCCGGGAACAAGATATGAAGTGCCGTTCCAGCAGGGACTTGCAGAGGCTTATAGGAATAAACCGCTACGGGTCGTGAATCTGTATCTCGACAACAGTCCGGATGGCACAAATCCATTTGCCACAGACATAGAGACTTACCACCTTACTGATGAGCAGAGGCTTGGACTTGATCCTATTCTCCATACCGGCAGAGGCATTCCGTTCTATATCCTGATCGACAAGGACGGAGTGATCGTGGATTTCGGAGAGCATCTCCGCCCGTCGATTCCTGAAACGCGCGACATAATTGACAAGCACATAGCCTTCTGAAAACCTGCGGCAAAAATTCAGAATAATCAAAAGCATTTTATAAATTTGCGGATGCAACCAACGGATTATGACAAAAAGCAAAGGAAAGATACTGGTCGTTGACGACAACAGCGGAATCAGGGCGGCGCTGAAGCTGCTTCTGCCGATTCATTTCGCGCAGGTGGAGCTGATTCCGTCGCCGAATGAACTGATCAGCAGGATAGCTGAATTCCGTCCGGACGTAGTGCTTCTGGACATGAATTTCCATACCGACATCAACACGGGAAACGAGGGTCTGTACTGGCTTTCGGAGATCAAGAAGCGTTGTCCGGATGTGGAGGTGGTACTGTTCACGGCATATGCGGACATTCAGCTGGCGGTCGAAGGAATGAAGCGAGGAGCATTCGACTTCATCGTGAAGCCATGGGAGAACGAGAAACTTGTCACCACGCTCATCGCGGCATACGAGCATCGCATCAAGGAAATCGTACATGACGAGAACAACGTCCCTGCATCAGCGATTCCGATGCTTTGGGGAAAGGGCGCTGCCATGAGCTCGATAAGGAAGACCGTCGAGAAGATTGCGCCGACAGACGCGACAGTCCTGATCACAGGCGAGAACGGTACAGGTAAGGACGTGCTGGCTGGTGAGATCCACAGGATGTCTGACAGGGCCATGAAGCCGATGGTATGTATTGATGCAGGCGCATTGACCGAGACCCTGTTCGAAAGCGAACTCTTCGGCCATGTCAAGGGAGCATTCACCGATGCACATGCCGATCATGCCGGCAAATTCGAGCAGGCAAACGGCGGTACGCTTTTCCTGGATGAGATCGGAAACATCCCTCTCCATCTGCAGGCGAAACTGCTCAGGGCCATCCAGAACAGGACTATCACACGCGTGGGCGACACCAAGGCCATCCCGGTTGACATCCGTCTGATATGCGCCACCAACAAGGATCTCGAGAAGATGGTACGCGACGGCGCATTCCGTGAAGACCTCTTCTACAGGATCAACACCATGCACATAAACATCCCTGCCCTGCGGGAAAGGAGCGACGAGATCATCCCGCTAGCTGAGATGTTCCTGAAGAAATATGCAGACCGTTACAGGAGAAACGTTTCCATGCTTTCGGAAGAAGCGGTCGCGAAGCTGATGGAACACAGATGGAGCGGCAATATCCGTGAGCTGCAGAACTGCATCGAAAAGGCGGTCATCCTGTCAGAAGGCGACGCGCTCAATCCACAGGACATCCAGCTGCCGCAGTCATCGCATCTTCCGGAAGAGGATGACATAGTGGAAGAGACATTGGAAATGGTGGAGGAAAGGACCATAAGGGCCGCAATGACAAGGTTCGAAGGCAATCTTTCATTGGTTGCCAAGTCGCTGGACATCAGCCGTCCGACGTTGTATTCGAAGTTGAAGAAGTATAATATTTAGATCCCTCGACAGGCTCGGGATGACAAGTAAGGTCATATTGATCATGGTTGCGGCAGTCATATCGGCTGTCGTGGCGGCTTCATTGCTCACATCCAGAAAGATGAGGAAGAAGGTCGCCTACATGCTTGACGCCCTCGAAGACAAGGAGCTGAATTTCAGGTTTGATGAAAACAGGGCCTTCGGAAGAAGATTCAACAGGACCCTCAACCGTCTGCGCAGCATCTTCGACAAGGAAAGACGCGAGATCCTCGAACAGGAACAGTACTATGGTCTCATGCTTGACCATGTACGCACCGGCATCGTCGTCACCGAATCGGACGGCCGTGTGAATTACCACAACAAGACCGCACTCAACCTTCTCGGCATTGCCACATTCAGCAACATCAGGCAGTTGAGAACGGCGAGCGAATCGCTCTACGAGGCATTCGCCAAAGTGACGGGCACAGGCGAGGAAAGAGCCAGCTACTACAATGAAAGCGGAAAAAAGACCATATCCCTCACTGCCTCTGAAGCCACAATCGGCGGCAAGCAGGTAAAGGTCATCGCATTCAACGACATCAGCGACGAGATTGCGGAAAACGAGCAGGAATCTTGGAGCAAGCTCATCAGGGTGCTCACGCATGAAATCATGAATACAGTCACCCCTATCGCTTCGCTCAGCGAGACCCTTTCCAGCTATATGGTGGACAAGAATGCCGATTCAGATGTCCTTGCCGGTCTCGAAACGATCTCACAGTCTTCCCGCGGACTGATAAAGTTCGTGGAATCATACAGGAATCTCACACGCGTCGCTGCTCCTGTAAAGAAAGCCTTCTATGTCAGGGAGATGATCGACCGTGTGATCCAGCTCACGGCACAGCAGACAAGCGAAGCCGGAGCGGTATGTACATATCTGGAAAAATCGGACGACATACTTCTCTACGCCGACGAAAGCCAGATATCGCAGATCCTCATCAACCTGATCAGGAATGCATGCCAGGCCGGAGCGAACAAGGTGGAGATCACTGCGGAGCTCGACCGTTCCGACAGCGTATTCATCCATGTCACCAACAACGGACGTCCGATCAGCAAGGAAAGCCGCGAAGAGATATTCGTTCCATTCTACACCACCAAACAGGAAGGCACAGGCATCGGCCTGAGCCTCTCGCGCCAGATCATGCGTCTGCACAACGGCACGCTCACCCTCACCCGAAGCGACGAGTCCGGAACGGTATTCACGCTATATTTCAAATAATTTGAATAATTTTCAAAACATCTGTAGCATTTGGCATGGATTATGCGTCAAATAGAATGAACTCATAGATGTTAGACATAAATATTGAACGAACTGAAAAGCCGCCCGACGAAGTGATTCGTCGGGCGGCACGATTTTAT
>RHMF01000557.1_pt1 | contig 16128 bp, 10 predicted proteins | sample 5365151 | NCBI WGS metagenome assembly RHMF01 (sample SAMN10266501, study PRJNA497801) | feces metagenome | isolation source: feces | host: Bos taurus | place: China: Prairie of Fairy Mountain | collected 2017-08-14 | reverse complement strand
ATGCTTTAGAAGAATACATCAACAAAGCAGACTTAGAAGATGGTGTAGCCGTTCCAACAACTATGGGAATACAAGATCCGATTTTGAATAACTTGGTAAGCACTCTTACTACATTGGTTTTGGAACGCCAAAGACTTTCAACAACTCTTACACCTAAGAGCCCTAAGATGAAAGAGCTATCTTTGCAAATAGAAACTACAAGGAAGCAAATCCAAGAAAGTTTGCGTACAATAAAGAAACATTCTGAGATTACTCAAAAAGAGTTGAGAAGACAACAAAATCTATTGCAAGTAGAGATAGATAAATTGCCTACAACTCAGCGTAACATGATTAACATTGAGAGACAATTTAAGTTCAATGATGTAATTTATAGTTTCTTGTATCAAAAAAGAGCAGAAGCAGAAATTGCAAAAAATGCAGCCTTACCTGATCACAAGGTTGTAGATAAAGCACAACATGCAATCAAAATTTATCCTAATACAAGTTCTAATTATTTAATTGCATTATTGATTGGATTGATTGTGCCAGGAGGATATATCTTCATACGTTACATGACGAATAATACAATCAATGGAAAAGATGACTTAGAGAAAATATCGAATGCACCAATCTTAGGCTACATTCCGCAAATCCCTGATGAGTATAACAAGATGATTGTTTTGGATAAACCGAAGTCTCAAATTACAGAAGCCTTCCGTTCAATCAGAACAAACATTAAGTATATCTTGCATGATGAAAATGCAACAGAAGGTCAAGTAATCCTTGTTACTTCGTCATTGCCTAATGATGGAAAGAGTTTGTTCTCGATGAACCTTGCTTCAGTCTTCTCTTTGAGTGGAAAGAAGACTATATTAGTAGGATACGATTTGAGAAAACCAAAACTCCACAAAGTTTTCCATGTTGATGGCACAAAGGGAATCACATCTTATTTGATAGGACGCAACTCATACGAAGAGATAATTCAACATACAGAATTTGAAAACTTAGATGTTTTGGTATCAGGACCAGTTCCGCCTAACCCTTCAGAGCTGATTGACTCTGATAAAAACAGAGATTTGATAAAGCAATTGCGTAAACAATACGACTATATCATTCTTGATACACCTCCTGTTTCTTTGATTGCCGATGCTCAATGTTTAGCTAAAGAATCAGATGTCAACATATTTGTAGTTAGAAGTGGCCAAACGGACAAGGGCGTATTGAAGATTTCATTGGCTGAAATGGTAGAAAGAAGCAACGTAAAAGTAAACTTCGTTATCAATGGTATCGAAAACGCAATGCAAAAGTATGGTTACGGAAGTCGATATGGCAGTCGATACGGTTATGGTTATGGATACGGTGGCTATGGTTACGGAAAAGGCTACGGCTATGGCTATGGCTACGGTTACTTTGACGAAGACAAAGAAATGCTTCAAAAAGGAAAGACAAAGAAAACCAAGAAATAACAATAGCAAATAAATAAGGGTGTATCGTAACGCAAGAAACGATACACCCTTTTCTTGTTTTTAAGACAATACATTCTGCAATCAATCACAATGAAACACTATAACATACCGGTCTTTATTCCAGAGCTTGCCTGCCCTAACCGATGTATCTATTGCAATCAAAGACATATCTCAGGACAATTAGAACCTGTTACAACCTCCCAAGTGAAAGGCATAATAGAAGAACATTTGGCAACATTCAAACGTCCATGTGAAATAGAATTAGCCTTTTTCGGAGGTAGCTTTACGGGCATAGAGATTGACCAACAAAGAGAATATCTTTCCACAGTCCAACCCTACATAGAGCAAGGATTGATAGACGGAATCAGACTTTCAACACGTCCCGACTACATAAACGAAGAGATTCTTCAAATGCTGAAACAATACAATGTAAAGACGATTGAATTAGGTGCACAATCGCTTTGCGACGAGGTATTGCAGTATTGTGAGCGAGGACATAGCGTTAGAGACGTAGAAAGGGCGTCAGAGATGATAAAAAGCCATGGATTCTCACTTGGACTTCAAATGATGATAGGCTTACCCTTGGATACAATGGAACGTTCCAAACAAACAGCACAAAAAATAGTAGAATTAGGAGCCGACAACACAAGAATATACCCTACACTTGTGATTCCGAACACCAAATTAGCGGAATTATATCATCAAGGAGACTATAAGCCGCTCTCAATGCAAGAAGCTGTTGAATGGAGTGCAGAAATATATAAAATCTTTCAAAAAGCCGGCATAACTATTTTGAGAGTTGGATTACACCCAAGTGAAGGATTAATAAACGGAAAAGACCTTATAGCAGGGCCGTTTCACGTATCGTTCAGAGAATTTGTGCTGAGCAAAATTTGGAACGAAAGACTCGTCTCCTTACCAAAGGAAACAACAAAGATAATCGTCAATCCAAAAGACATAAACTATGTTATAGGTTATAGAAACTGCAATCGAAAAGCCTTGAACGAAGTAGGACGAAATCTAATCTTTATTCAGTCAGAACAACAAGTGCAAGATACATTTTCTATTGCAGATTGAGTTTGTTGAAATCAAATAATGCTCCACTGAAACTTTATTTTGATACAATCAAACTTGATTCCAAATAATTGGATTTTGACTTTATTCGTATCTTTGCCTAAAATCTTAGAATCCTCACTTTATGAAAAGAGAAGAAATAATCGAAAGATTCTGCCAAATGGGGCTTTGGATAGAACAAGGCTTGAATAATGGCGAATTTGATGAAATAATAAGAAGAACATTTGCCGTAAATCCATGGTTTTGCGAAACATTCGTACGACGTTCTTTGCAAGGAGTGTCATTATGGTTGAAACGAGAAACCTTAGAGCAATTCTCTGCAAGATATAACTTTGCAAGCCAGATGAAGAAAGTAGCAGTCATAGCAGCAGGAAATATACCCATGGTAGGCTTTCACGATATAATGTGCGTGCTTTTGAGCGGTAATAAAGCCATTTGCAAACTTTCCTACAAGGATAACCTGCTTTTGCCTTATCTATTCAATAAATACTTTCCTGAAACGGTATGTTTTGAAACAGAAACCTTGAAAGGCTTTGACGCAATCATAGCAACAGGAAGCAATAACAGTGCCTTACATTTCGAAAACTACTTTGGGAAATATCCACACATCATAAGACATGGCAGAAACTCCATAGCGGTTCTGTCTGGTAAAGAATCCGAAGAGCAACTGCAGGCATTGGCGGACGATATTTTGCTTTACGCAGGCTTAGGCTGCAGAAGCGTCAGCCGTTTGTTTGTTCCCAAAGACTATGACTTCAGTTTGTTGAAATCCGCTTGCGAACGATATTCGTGGCTAAGGGATTTGAACAAATACAGAAACAATCTGGATTATCATAGAGCCATTTTCATAATGAACAACCTTGTATTTGTCGATTTGGATAACCTTTTGATGATAGAGAACGGGGAATTGGCATCGGGAGTGAGCGTAGTGAATTACACAAGCTACGAAAACGAATCGGAAATACTTGACTTCATTGCAGCCAATAAGGACAAAATACAAATCGTTGTAGGGAAATTGAACGATGTTTCGACAATAGACTTCGGCAAAGGACAAAGCCCGCAGATTGATGACTTTGCCGACGGAGTCGATACAATGCAATGGCTCAACACAATCAAATAAGACCCTCAACGAAACTTCGTTTCAGCATCAACGAAACGAAGTTTTAGAAAATTAAAACGAAGACTTATTTTACTAAAACGAAGAAAGGGTTTAGGCGAGATAACAGATTGTTAAAAGCAAAAAAAATAGTGCTTGAATAAAATCAAGCACTATTTTTTGTTTATCTAAGAATGATTCTTCTCTTAGTTGTTTATGATGTTTTGGAACTCGATTAGAGATTGGTAACGTTTGAATTCCAAATCGTTCTTAGCTTGGTATTTGTATGCAGGTTCTTGTTTGCAAGCCTCTTTCAAGTTCTTCACCAAACCAGGAACATCATCTAATCTTGCATAACAAACAGCTCTCAAATAGTAAACCTCTGCTGTTTGGTCCATACAGCAATCTAATGTACGGATTGCGTTTCCTGTGTTTCCAGTCAAAAGTTGTAGAAGTGCAAGGTTGTATGTACATTTTCTACCATCAAGTTTCTCTGCAGCCTCTTCGTATTTGCCTTGTTTCATCAAAACGATTGCTTCGTTCATTTGAGCTTGCTCGTTGCCTGCTGCGATAGATTGTTGTACGTAATCGCTTGCTGCATCGGTGTCTTTCAAGGCTAAGCTTAATAATGAAAGGTTTGAAAGGATTTCTCCGTTGTTTGGAGATAGCTTATTTGCTGTTTCCAAGAAACGTTTTGCGTCTTCCAATTGGTTAAGGTACAAAGCAACAGCACCAGCGTTGTTCCAACCGCCCCATTCTGAAGCAAAACGTTCTGTAGCTGCTGTATAGATTTGCAATTTGCTTGCATAGTTGTGTGTAAGTGTTGCAGCGTACATAAGCTCATCGTAAGTTAATTTGTCAGGATCAGACATTGCCATCTTTGCAATCTCTTGTTCTGTTTTTTGAACGCCAGAGAAATTGAATGCTATTTCACCACGACGCAATGTTGGTAGGATTTCGTCTTCTATTTGGGTGAATACAACTGACATATTACGGATTTCTTGTTCTCTTCTGATTTTGTCAGGTTGTGACTTAACGACATTGATTACGGTGTTCTTTTCTTTCAATGATGAACCTTCGACTAAGCGTATGAAGTTCTCCCAGTCTTCTCCCTTTGCGCTTGATGTGATAACTACATCTTGCTTTGCTTGTTCAACATACTTCTTTATGTCGTTCTTTTTTATGTTTTCAGCTTTTGCTCTTTCTGTTAAAGCTTCGGTAAGCATTTTATCTACCAATGCAACTGTTGTTTCTGCTCTTTTCTTAGAAAGACCGATGTTGAATGTTTCTTCACCTTCTGGAGACGCCCAAGCATTAACAAAAATTTGACGTGGCACTTGGTTGTTTACTATGTAGCTCTTCATGCTTTCATAGCTTCTTTTTGCGTCCATCTTTTTGTTAAGGTTGTTGTTCCAATTAAGTGTTGACATATTTACAGTGAAGTATATGTCTGTTGTCATTATCTCATCGCTGCTTACAGTGTAGTTTGAAGGAGCTAAACTCAAATCTCCTCTTATGTCTACTCTGTTTGAAGTAGAGTTAATTCCTTCTGCTATTTTTACGTTTCCAAGTTTTATGGCACCGGCATTTTCCATGGCTTCACTCCATGTAGCATTTGCTTCGTTTACTTCGTCAGCTTTGTATGCTATAGGGTTAAGAAACAATTTTGCACTTTCCATTCCTTGACGGTAAGCCACTGTATCTTTATATACAAATCTACCACCGCTTCCTTTTTCTATGGTTTTACCATTGCCATCTACCTTTGAGCCTTTCAAATTCATAGGAGATAGGATAACTTCTCCTGTTTCCCATGTCAGTACTGGTTGAATATAAACCACTGCATTCTTTTGGAAATACTTTTCAGGAATGTTTCCGTTTATGGTAACTATAACTCTGTCTCCGTGTACTTCCATTGGGTTAGGAGAGATTTGATAACGCACTGTGTCGTGCTTCTTTTGCATAGTCTTGATGCTGCCACAAGATACGGCAAACAAAACTCCTATGCCAATAACTAATGTTCCTAATACTTTTTTTACCATGTTTTGTTATAATGAATTGTTTATATACTTTTTTAAGTCTTTGTTTCAGACAATCTGCAAAAATAACAATAAAAAACGAATTGAAGACTTTAAGTGTCAATATTTTGTTTATTTCAAGCGATTCCTTTTCAAAAGATATGGCAACATTATTTGGTCAAATCCCTTGTTTATATCTGCTTCAACGAAATCAATTTGTAAATTATTGCATTGGGATTTGATTTGGTTGATTCTTTGTTTTGTTTTCTCACAATAGCTGTCCTTCAATTGATAAGGGCTTATGCGTATCTCTTCACCGCTTTCTGCGTCAATGAATCGATAAGGGCGTTCCTTAAACTCAAAATCGACCTCTTTTGTTTTGTCGCAAACGTGAAATAATATGACTTCGTGTTTGTTGTATCTCAAATGTTGCAAAGACTTTATCAAATCTTCGTTGCTTGTTTCGTTGGAAAACAAATCTGTGAATATGATTATCAAACTGCGTTTGTGAATTCGCTCTGCTATTTCGTGCAGTGGGTTGTCTATCTTGGTGGAAATGTTTTTTGAGACTTGCTTTTCGTTCAGCATTTGTTCCAATGAGGTAAATATATGCTGTTTGTGAGCGAAGTTTGCTTTGATTTCGGTTAGTGAATCTATCTTATTGCTTATTCTTGCCAAGCCGAACGCATCTCTTTGCTTGTATAGTATGTGGCTTATGCAACCTGCGGCAAATATTGAGAAACTTAATTTGTTTGGAGTCTCAAATGAAGGTGCTACATCAAAGGGAAAACGCATCGAAGAGGAGGTATCCAAGACCAATAAGCATCTTAAATTTGTTTCTTCTTCGTATTTCTTTACGAAAACTTTATCTGTTCTTGCGTATAACTTCCAATCGATATGTTTTGTTGATTCTCCGGAATTATACAATCGGTGTTCGGCAAATTCAACCGAAAATCCATGGAATGGACTCTTGTGTAAACCGGTGATAAATCCTTCAACAATTTTTGCTGTTTTGAATTCAATAAGGTCGTAGCGAGAAAATTTTTCGGTATTTGCTGACATAAGGAATAAAAAACAAAAAGTGAAAAGCCGCTATTCTAAAATAGGACGAGGCTTTTCACTTTTTTGTTACGTACTTTTTTGATTATAAGTATTTTTCTATCTTTTCTACGAATGCACTCTTTGGATTTGCTCCAACTAATTTATCAACCAATTCGCCGTTCTTTAAGAACAATATTGTAGGAATGTTTCTTACTCTGAATTGAGCAACGATGTCATTGTTTCCATCAACGTCACATTTTCCTATAACAGCTTTTCCTTCATATTCAGTTGCCAATTCGTCAATTATAGGTGAAACTTTTTGACAAGGACCGCACCATGTAGCCCAAAAATCTATAACAACCAATTTGTCTTTTTCTGCCAACACTTCATTGAATGTAGCATCTGTAATTTCTAATGCCATAATATCTTCTTGTTTTTTATTGTTTAATAATCTTCTTAATTTTGATTGCAAAACTATTTATTTTTTTCGACATAGCCAAATGCAGAATTGATAAAAATCAAGTATAAGTGCTAAAACGTTTTCTATAAGCTTTTATTTTGCTGAATCTTCGTTTCAATTTTCTAAAACGAAGAAAGAATTTTCTAAAATCAAGTTTTGGTTTGCTGAAACTTGATTTCGTTTTTGCAAAGTTTGAATGCCGTTTTGTTTTTTCTTTTTATTATCTTTGCAGATTGATTTTTCTTAAGATTAAATTGATATGTCAGAAATAGCAAGTAAGTACGAAGCCGGATCGATTGAAGAAAAGTGGTATTCGGAGTGGATAGAAAACAAATGTTTTGAGTCAAAACCAGATGGAAGAGAGCCTTTTACAGTGGTGATTCCTCCACCTAATGTAACAGGTGTGTTGCACATGGGACACATGCTTAACAATACTATACAAGATGTTTTGGTTCGTCGTGCAAGAATGAAGGGTTATAATGCTTGTTGGGTACCTGGAACTGACCATGCGTCTATTGCTACTGAGGCAAAGGTGGTTTCGAAGTTGAAAGAGCAAGGTATAGAGAAAAAAGATTTGACAAGAGAGCAGTTTCTTGAGCATGCGTGGGATTGGAAGGAAAAACATGGTGGCATAATCTTGAAACAGTTGCGTAAATTGGGTGCTTCATGTGATTGGGATAGAACTAAATTTACCATGGATAAGCCTTTGTATGACTCAGTTATCGATGTGTTTGTGGATTTGTATGAGAAGGGTTTGATATATCGAGGAGTTAGAATGGTGAATTGGGATCCGCTTGCCTTGACTGCTTTGAGTGATGAGGAGGTAATCTTCAAACAACAACAGTCAAAGTTGTATTACTTGAAATATATGGTTGAGGGAACAGATCGTTTCGTAACCGTAGCAACTACAAGACCTGAAACAATTCTCGGAGATACCGCTGTGTGTGTTCACCCTGAAGATGACAGATATGCAGATTTGAAAGGTAAATCCTTAATTGTTCCTTTGGTTGGAAGAGTTGTTCCTGTTATCTTCGACGAATACGTAGATAGAGAATTTGGTACAGGAGCTTTGAAAATTACTCCAGCTCACGATATCAACGACTACAACCTTGGCTTGAAGCATAAGTTGGATTCGATAAATGTATTCAACGATAATGGTACGCTAAACGAAAATGGCGGCGACTATACAGGGCTTGACAGATTTGAATGCAGAAAGAAAATTGCCAAAGATTTGGAAGCAGCAGGTTTGATGCTCAAGATAGAAGACTATATGAACAATGTGGGATTCTCCGAAAGAACAAATGCTGTGATAGAACCTAAATTGTCGTTGCAATGGTTTTTGAAGATGTCTGACCTTGCAAAGCCTGCGTTGGAGGTTGTAATGAATGACACAATCCAATTCCACCCTGCTAAGTTCAAAAACACATATAGACACTGGATGGAAAACGTAAAGGATTGGTGCGTTTCAAGACAACTTTGGTGGGGACAAAGAATCCCTGCATACTATCTTCCAAATAGAGAATGCGTTGTTGCAAAGACTGCTGAGGAGGCTTTGAAAAAAGCTCAAGAACTTTTCCCTTCAGAAAACTATTCTTTGAATGACTTGAAGCAAGATGAAGATGTGTTGGATACATGGTTCTCTTCATGGTTGTGGCCTGTAAGTGTATTCGATGGAATCAGAAATCCGGATAATGAAGAAATCAATTACTACTATCCAACAAACGACTTGATTACTGCTCCTGAAATTATATTCTTCTGGGTTGCCAGAATGATTATGGCAGGTTTGGAATACAAGAAAGAAGTTCCGTTTAAGAATGTCTATTTCACCGGTATAGTTAGAGATAAGTTGGGTAGAAAGATGAGCAAGAGCCTTGGAAACAGCCCAGACCCTATATTGCTGATGGAAAAATACGGAGCAGACGGCGTAAGAATGGGAATGTTGTTGGCATCTCCTGCCGGAAATGACTTACCTTTTGATGAAAGTTATTGCGAGCAAGGAAGAAACTTCTCAAATAAGATTTGGAATGCTTTAAGATTGATAAAATCTCAACAAGTAGAGGATTTGCCTCAAAGCGAAACAGCTCGCCTTGCAACAGAGTGGTTTAAGGAGAAAATAAATCAAACATTGATTTTGTTGGAAGACGACTTCTCTAAGTATAGACTTTCGGAAGCTTTGATGAGAGTTTACAAATTCATTTGGGATGATTTCTGTTCATGGTACTTAGAGTTGATTAAGCCAGCTTATCAGCAACCAATGGATCGCACAACTTACGAAGAGGTGTTGGATATTTTCGAATGCTTGATGAAGATTTTGCATCCATTCATGCCATTTGTTACAGAGGAAATCTATCACTTGATAAGAGAGAGAGAGGATAAGGATTTCATAATGTTGGCCGAAATGCCGAAGACAGAGAAGTTCGATGAAAATGTGTTGAATGAGTTTGAGTTTGTTCAAGAGTTTGTTTCATGTATAAGGACAATAAGAAACGAGAAAAATATTCCTCAAAAGAATCCGCTAAAAGCTTATTTCACTCAAACAGAACAAGCTTTCATTGTAACGAAATACGCATCTGTGATTTCTAAACTATGTAATCTTGAAGAGTTGTCTGCTTGTGAGCAAAAGATTGAAAAGAGTATTGCAAAGATGGTAAGAACTATGGAAGTCTTTGTGCCATTTGCTGACAACATAAACAAAGATGAGGAAATCAAAAAGATAAACGAAGAGATTAAATACTTCGAAGGCTTTAAGGCATCGGTTGAAAAGAAATTGTCGAATGAAAGTTTCGTGAACAAAGCTCCTCAAAAGGTTGTTGATATTGAGAAGAAGAAACTATCAGATGCAGAACAAAAATTAAAAACTTTGAGAGAACAGTTAGCTGCTCTTCAATAAATAGAGGTTTGATTTTGAGAAATGATTCTTTCGGATTTTTATTCAAAAGAATCATTTCTTATGTCAAAATGTCAGTTTTTAGACTTTGGCACGGTTTTCGCAATCAGAGATATGAAATTCTTCAAAAAAGAAGAATAGATGTTTGAATAATAAATCACAAAAAGAAAATTAAAAATAAGGAGATATAGAAATGGCACAAGTAAACGTAAAACCATTGGCTGACAGAGTTGTTGTTAAGCCAGCAGAAGTAGAGCAAAAAACAGCATCAGGAATAATCATACCTGATACAGCAAAAGAAAAACCAATGACAGGAGAAGTTGTTGCTGTCGGAGATGGAAAGAAAGATGAGCCTATGACAGTTAAGGTTGGAGATAAGGTGCTTTACGGTAAGTATTCAGGAACTGAAATCTGTATAGACGGAACTGATTACCTTATAATGAGAGAAAACGATATTTACGCAATAATCTAATAATAAGAAAACACTATGGCAAAGAACATAATATTCAATACAGAAGCAAGAGAGCAACTAAGATTAGGTGTAGATGCTTTAGCTAATGCAGTAAAAGTAACATTGGGACCAAAAGGTAGAAATGTTATTATTGATAAAAAGTTTGGTGCACCTCATATAACAAAAGATGGTGTATCTGTAGCAAAAGAAGTAGAGTTGGAAGACCCAATTCAAAACATGGGAGCTCAACTTGTAAAAGAAGTAGCCTCTAAAACAAACGACCAAGCTGGTGATGGAACAACTACCGCTACTGTTTTGGCACAAGCAATAGTAAACACCGGAATCAAGAATGTAACAGCTGGTGCTAACCCAATGGATTTGAAACGTGGTATAGACAAAGCAGTTGCTGCAGTGGTTGTTGATTTGAAGGCTCGTTCAAGAGAAATCGGTGAAGGCAAAGAAAAGGTAGAACAAGTTGCAACAATATCTGCAAATAACGATAAATTCATTGGACAAATCATTGCTGATGCAATGGATAAGGTGAAAAAAGAAGGTGTGATTACTATTGAAGAAGCTAAGGGATTGGATACAACAGTTAAGGTTGTTGAAGGTATGCAATTCGATAGAGGATTCCTTTCTCCATACTTTATTACAAACACAGAAAAGATGGAAGCCGTTTATGAAAATCCTTTCATCTTAATCTACGACAAGAAAATCTCAAATCTAAAAGAGCTTTTACCAATATTAGAAAAGACAGTTCAAACAGGAAGAGGTCTTTTGATTATCTCAGAAGACATAGAAGGCGAAGCTCTTGCTACATTGGTTGTAAACCGTCTAAGAGGTTCTTTGAAGATAGTTGCAGTTAAAGCACCTGGATTCGGAGATAGAAGAAAAGAAATGTTAGAAGACATAGCTGTTCTTACAGGTGGTACAGTTATTTCAGAAGAAAAAGGATACAAATTAGAAGATGCAGATTTGTCAATGCTTGGAACAGCACAAAAGATAACTGTTGATAAAGATAACACAACAATTGTTTCAGGTGCAGGAGACAAAGCAGCAATCGAGGCAAGAGTAAGTCAAATCCGCTCTCAAATAGAAAAAACAACATCTGACTACGACAGAGAAAAACTTCAAGAAAGACTTGCAAAACTTGCAGGTGGAGTAGCTGTTATCTATGTTGGTGCAGCCTCTGAGGTAGAGATGAAGGAGAAGAAAGATAGATTTGATGACGCTCTTCATGCAACCAGAGCAGCCTTGGAAGAAGGTATAATCCCGGGTGGTGGAGTTGCATTCATTCGTGCAATTTCTGCATTGGATAATTTGAAGGGAGAAAACGAAGACGAACAAACAGGTATCCAAATAGTTCGCAGAGCATTGGAAGAACCGCTTCGTCAAATCGTTGCAAATGCAGGAATGGAAGGAAGTGTTGTTGTCAATAAAGTTAAGGAATTGGAAGGTGATAACGGCTTTAACGCAAGAACAGAAGTTTATGAAGATTTGCACGCTTCAGGAGTTATCGACCCAACAAAGGTAGCGAGAGTAGCGATTGAAAATGCTGCATCAATAGCTTCAATGATTTTGACAACAGAATGTGTTTTGTCTGAAATAAAAGAAGAAACCCCTGCAATGCCTGCAGCACCTGGCGGAATGGGAGGAATGTACTAAAATTCTATTAGGTGATAAAGCATAAAAAATAGTTGAATTGAGGGAATTGATTGTAAGATCTTTGCAATCAATTCCCTATTTTAATAAAATAAAATCAAATGATACAGAGAATACAAAGCCTTTATTTGGCAATAGTTGTTGTGTTGAGTGGATTGAGTTTTGTTTTCCCTTTGGCAATATTTGAATGTCAAGGATTCGATCCAACAATTTACGGATTAATCCCAGAAAGCGTTTCAGCAGATGCTACATCCATTCCACAGAGAACAATAGCTTGGAATGCAATATTCTTTCCTATCTTCATCGGATTGCTGTCATTAGTATCTATATTTATGTACAAAAATCGCATGAAGCAGGTTAGAGTTGTTGCAATTGCGTTTTTGTTAAGCGTAATCTATGCAGGATTTATTTTCTTATGGATAATAGATTCTCAAGCTACTGCTTTGGCACAACAAAACATCACTGTAAGCAATATAATCTATGGAACAAGCTCATATTTCCCGATAGCACAAGTTATACTTTTGATTTTGGCACAACAAGCCATTAAAAAAGATGAAAAACTTGTTCGTTCCTCAGAACGTTTGCGATAAAATAGTTTGAAAATAGCTTATTTTTAAGCATTAAGACAAAGAAAAATCTCTGTTTTTTGAAAAAAGCAGAGATTTTTTTTGCAGATTTGCAGAATCTTTGTATCTTTGCACCCGCAAAATCATGGTGCGAGTAGTTCAGTTGGTTAGAATATCAGATTGTGGTCCTGAGGGTCGTGGGTTCAAATCCCATCTCGCACCCGGAGTTTTCAAAGAGAGTCTTTTCAAGGCTCTCTTTTTTTGTTATTACACAAATTTTGCGTTACTTTGCAGTTTAGTTTGAAAAAATGAAATAGTAATAAAGTAAAATAAATAATTATAGTATGAAAAGATTGACAAGTTTGTTGATGCTCTTTCTTGGATTATTCATATCCATTAACACATTGGCACAAAAGTATGAGACAGTCGAGAATGACCCGATGAAGACAAGAATCTATACACTTCAGAACGGACTGAAGGTATATATGTCTGTAGATAAGTCAGAGCCGAGAATACAAACCTACATTGCCGTCAGAGTAGGAAGTAAGAACGACCCGAAAGAGACAACCGGCCTTGCACACTATTTCGAGCACATGATGTTCAAAGGCACTTCAAACTTCGGAACAACAAATTGGGCAGAAGAACAAAAATATATAACTCAAATAGAGAACCTTTATGAGGTTTATCGTCAAGAGACAGACAAGGAAAAGCGAACTGCCTTGTACAAACAGATAGACTCTTTGTCTTACATAGCTTCAGGCTTTGCAATAGCCAACGAATATGACAAGATGATGAGTTTCATTGGCTCAAAATCAACCAATGCAGCAACAAGTAACGACTACACATTCTACCAAGAGAACATTCCATCAAATCAATTGGAAAATTGGGCAAAGATACAAGCCGACAGATTCTCCAATCCGGTTTTGCGACTCTTCCATACAGAATTGGAAACCATATATGAGGAAAAGAATATGAGCCTTACCAACGAAGCAAGAAAGGTTAGAGAAGAAATGCTTAAGGCTTTATTCCCTTCACACCCATACGGACAACAGACAACCTTGGGAGAAGCAGAACATTTGCGTAATCCGTCATTGAAAAACATCAGAGAATTTCACGCAAAGTACTATGTACCGAACAACTACTGCATTGCAATGAGCGGAGACTTCGATCCGGACAAAGCAATCAAAGTTATAGAAAAATATTTCGGCAAATTAAAGTCCTCACCTTTGACTCCGTTTGAATTTACCTACGAACCGGAACAAACAAAGATAAAAGAAGTAGAAGTAAAAGGCGTTGAAGCACCTTACATTACAATAGCATACAGAATCAACGCAGGTTCTACATCACGCGAAGCCCTATTGGCAGAAATGATTGACTGGGTTTTGAACAACGGTTCCACAGGATTGATAGACAAAAACGTAAATCAAAAATATCTTGTGGCAAGAGCAAACAGCGGAACTTACGGATTGAACGACTACACAGGATTTCTTTTGCAGGCATACCCGAAAGCAGGACAAAGTTTAGAGGAAGCAAAAGACATAATGCTACAACAAATCGAAATATTGAAGAAAGGCGATTGGGACGAAGGAATCCTACAAGCAGCAATCAACAATATGAGACTTCAAGAGATAAAATCCTTAGAGAATAACTCCTCTCGAGCAATGAAAATGGCAAGAGCATATATGGCAAACAAGACTTGGGCAGATGAAGTCAATAAAATAGAAACTATGCGTTCTATAACCAAAGACGAAATCGTAGCCTTTGCCAACAAAACTTTCAAAAACAACAACTATGTAATCGTAAGAAAAACACAAGGCGAGCCAGCTGAAATAGAAAAGGTAGAAAAACCGCCTATCACCCCAATTCAAATCAACCGAGACGCAGAATCGGCATTTTTTACCAAGATAAAAAACACCAAAACCACACCTATAGAAGCCGAATTCGTAAACTACTCGGAAGATTTGACGATAGAGAAAATGGAAAACGGAAGCGAGTTGCTTTATGTAAGGAATAAAGACAACTCAAGATACAGCCTGACATTCTGCTACAAAGTAGGAACATGGGAAAACAAATATCTGCAACTCTTAGGCAACTATCAAAAGTACTTATACACACCTTTCCAAACTCAAGAGCAAATACAAGAAAAGCTATTCAACCTTGCAAGTAGTTTTTCCATACGTTCAACAGGCAAAGAGACCTTTGTAACAATCGAAGGCTTGACAGAAAATATGTCGGACGCCTTAGAAATAGTTGAAGACCTGCTTGCAAATCCTATGATTGACGAAAAAATAGTCGAAGACATGAAAGCACAACTGTTGAAGAACAGAGCAGATGCCAAGAACAAACAATCATCTTGCTTCTCTGCACTTTCATCATACGCCTTGTTAGGAGAAAAAGGAGCACACCGCACATTGCTTTCAGATAAAGAAATAAACAAAATCACAGCCTCCACATTGTGCAATCAAATCAAAGACTTGAAGTTATATCCCGAACAAATAAGATATTACGGCGATATGACGATAGAAGCTTTAATGGCATTCCTTGAAAAGAATCACAAAATGGAAGCCAAACCTACAAAAACCGCCAATCAAAAACCTACAGACATTCCAAACATAGGCAGAGACAGAGTATTGTTTGTAAACTATCCTGCAAAGCAATCCTATTGCCGTATGTTCATTGTTGCAGACGAATACTCAGAAGCCGAAAGAGCAGTAGCGGCAATGTACAACGCATATTTCGGAGGAAGCATGAACAGCATCGTTTTCCAAGAAATGAGAGAAAAACGTTCATTGGCATATCAAGCCTCTTCACGCTATGTGCCGGGAAGCGAAAAAGGAATGAAAGACTACAACTTCGCACACATAGCAACACAAAACGACAAAGTAATAGAAGCCTTTGAAACATTCAATATGTTGTTGGACAGCATGCCGGAAGCACAAGCAAACTTCAACTTGGCAAAAGAATCCACTTTGAACAACGTCAGAACGCAGAGAATCAAAGGACAATCCGTCATATCTTCATTCCTGAACGACAGACTTTACGCTCGACCATCCAACAGTATGCAACACTACTACACAGCTTTGCAAGGAATAAACTTTGACAACATCAAAGAATTCAACCGCAAGAAATTCCACAAAGCACATAGGACTTACGTCGTTCTTGGCAACAAAGAACAAGTCGATATGGAAGCCTTGAAGAAATTCGGCAAAGTAAAAGAACTTACATTAGAAGAAATCTTCGGCTACTAAACCTAACAAAGGAGGGCGAAAGTCCTCCTTTTTCTTTTCTCTCAAAGCAAAACAATCACCAAAGTTCGTATCAAAAAAAAATCCGCTTATTGGTACTACCAGTACCAGTTAGCGATACTACCAGTACCAGTTAGTGATACTACCAGTACCAGTTAGCGATACTACCAGTACCAGTTAGTGATA
>RHMF01000664.1_pt1 | contig 16129 bp, 15 predicted proteins | sample 5365151 | NCBI WGS metagenome assembly RHMF01 (sample SAMN10266501, study PRJNA497801) | feces metagenome | isolation source: feces | host: Bos taurus | place: China: Prairie of Fairy Mountain | collected 2017-08-14 | reverse complement strand
ACTGATGATAAATATTCACCTGAAACCAAAAGGTCTTTATTTAAATTATCCGCTGTTTTCTTGTATGCAGAAGATAATTCTACTACTGATTCTGATGCTACATTGATATTTGTAGTGAATTTTTCTGATGCTGCTGCTGCACCAGCTATATTATTTAAACCAGCTGTTGTTGTAGAAAGGTTTTGCAATCCTTTTCCTAAACTTTCTATTAACTCTGGTCCTATTTTTGCATCAGCTAACATCTTATCTAACTCTTGTGTATTAGATAATCCACCGATAATAGTTGTTCCTCCAACAACTCCACCTTCAATTTGTACTGATGCTTCTGCTTTTTTATCTTTTTTCTTTTCTTTTTCTGCTCCGTGTCCGTGTGCATCTTCCATTCCTGCCAATTCAGGATATACTAAACTCCAATCGTAAGTTACGTGTAATGGTTCAAACGCTGATGCGAAGAAGATTAAGGCTTCAATACCCATACCTACGATAAGCATAGGACCTGCACCTGGCCAGTGGTTGATTTTAAACAACGCTCCAACAATTACGACCGCTGCACCCATACCATATAATTTCGCTGTTGTTTCTTTATAAGCTTTACTTGTAACTATTTTATCTATAATTCCCATAATATCTCTTCTTTTTTTAATTATTTCTTATTTCTATTTTCTATTTTTTACTCTTTTTATTCAACGTAAACATTTGATGATGTTTTAGGATTATCTCCTCTTACTCTTCCTAAATATGATTGTACACAACGGAAGCCTATGTAACTCTTGCCAGAGTCTTGGTACTCATATGAACGTGTCGCTGTTTGTATGAAATATTTTTGATCTTTCCAAGAACCTCCTCTAACTGTTTTTCTTTTCATTACAGGAGCATCATCTTCTGATGCAAGATAAACATTTACTTGATTCAAATCATGTGCAAAATTGTAAGCTGATTCATTGTAAGCATCTTCACACCATTCTGCAACGTTACCAGCCATATCATAAAGTCCAAATCCGTTTGGTGCATAGTGAGCAACTAAGATTGGAGTTACTCCTCCGTCATCTCCGTAATTTCCTCTTAAAGGTTTGTAGTTTGCTATAAAACATCCATTACCATTTCTCACATAAGGACCACCCCAAGGATAAGGTGCGCCATCAACTCCTCCTCTTGCGGCATATTCCCATTCTGCTTCAGTAAACGGAAATCTTCCATTCTTTCATATTCTTTTTTAGCCAAATAGTTGTTCATCATAAGTGTTCTCCATACAGAAAACGCTTTTGCTTGCTTGTATGAAACTCCAACAACAGGATAGTTGTCATAACGAGGGTGGCTAAAATATGAACGAGTTGCTGCATCGTTATAAGAATACGCATAATCGTGTACCCAACACAATGTATCAGGATAGACATTGATTACTTCCCTTCTATAGAATTTGTTTTTATTATTCAATCCATCTGGACGAGACGCAAATGATGAGCCTCTATATTCCTCTGATGCTGTAGTCTCAAAATTCTTTTGGCTTGCAGCTCTAAGATCTATCCAATAATATTCATAATTCAATCTCTTGGAGTCAATTTGCATTGCTCCATAGAATCTTTCATCAACAGGAATAAACATCTCTGCTAATGCTTCTCTTTCATCTGCATTTTCCAAAGTCCAATCAATCTTCTTACTCCAATTGATGATAGGAGTTTCTAATTCTTCTCCCCATTGATCTGCTTCAATCAGATAAGTTTCAGGAAAATCTACACCTAATAACTTATAGGCAATAGAATCTCTTACCCAATACACAAATTGACGATACTCATTGTTTGTAATTTCAGTTTCATCCATCCAAAAGGATTGTACTTGTACTGTACGAGGTTGCCAATCGTAAAGTTTGTAAACATCTTCATCTGAAGAACCCATTAAAAAACTTCCTTGAGGCACATCAACCATTCCATATGGTTGCATATCCAAGAAATCTGGTCTTTCTTGTACACCTATAACTTCTCCCTTGTCAGAAGAGCCACAGCTGAACATTAGAAAGGCTGTTGAGATTAACAAAAATATTTTCTTCATATCACAAATTATTTTCTTATTATAGTAAAATACGTAAAGTTTACTTTATATGTTTCAATTTGTTTATTTTAGAATCTACGAGTATTTCTATAAATTGTAGGTGGTTTAGGAGGATTTTCTATTTTGAAACAGAATCGTGCAAACAATTCTAACGATCCGAATGATTGCGTTGAAATTCTTGATGTAGGTATGTCATAAGAAATACCTAATTTAAAATCTCCGAAAGCAACGCCTCCCATTAACACTATCGCATCTTGAACTCTATATGTCATTCCTCCCCAAATTTTATGCTCCCACTCCATTAACAAAGAAGCATCTAATTGATAAGCAGATTTTGACACAAAGTCTGTTTTTAATAATGCAGAAGGTAGTAGTCTTAATGACGGATAAGCAGGAAGAGCCCACTCATATCCTGCAAGAATATAGTAAAATCTTCTATTATCCCAATATAAATTTTCACTTGATGTTTCTAGTAATTTTGATGTTGAAAGGCCTATGTATAATTTTCCTGGTATTTGATAATAAATTCCCGCTCCTAAATCAAAAAGAAAATCACTTTGTTCTGACAAATCTCCTAAGACCGGGTCTGAACTTGTTCCTACTTGATCATCTTGTGTAATTTGGTCTGCTCCTATCAAATGTGATTTATCCAAAGTAGAGTTGAATAACTGCGCTTCAACACCTATTGCTAAATTACCAGTAGGAAATTGTATTCTAAAAGCGTAATCTATTTTTGCGTGAATGTTATCACGAAATCCTATCTTATCCGAAATAATGGTTGCACCGATTCCTCCATGCAAAAACCGAACTGGCATATCAAAAGAGAAATTCATTGTCTCTCCAGATGAGGCTTCTGATGCTTCTCCATAAACATCAGTCAGTCCCATACCCATCCATTGATTGCGATAAAACCCTGTCAAACACATAGCACCATTACTACCTGCATAACCTGGGTTATATGACAAACGGTTAAACATATATTGTGAAAATTGAGGTTCTTGTTGCGCTGACAAGAAAGACGGACTCGCTAATGCTAAAACTAGCACGCAAACCGCTGTACTTAATTTCACAAATCGTCTGTGTTTATCTTGTATAAATTGTAACATTTACTATCTATTTTATTTCTTTTCTACTTCTTAGAGTACTTGCCGAATCTATAAAGCAGTCGTGCAAAAGTAAGCAAAAAGTTTATAAAAAAGAAGTTTTAATTGTTTTTTTGTTAATAACTATTTTCAATTTCTATTATTACATATTGATTATAAATGCTTTAGAAAAATTCGTTTTTTTACTTCTTTTTAACAATGTATGCTGATTTATATGTAATTTTTAGGTCTTTGAGTGCTCGTTCTGCTAAGTTAATATCCGAAAAAGGACCAATATTTACATAATAATAGTCTGCATTTAAAACTTTTTCTGTTCTTATAATGTTTTTATAGTTTATTGGCAAGTGTTCTATTATATTGTCTAAATCTTCCAAATTGTTTATTGAACACAATCGAACATAATGAGAAAAAGCAAAAGCAGTATTATTTGCAGAGCTTTTCAAAGAAAGAATTGAATCAAACCTTGAATTACGAGAACTATCAGGTAGATTTTCTTTATCAAATTTGGCAAATATTTCATCTTGCTGGTTTAAAATATCCAGATAATCGTCTTCCAATATCTCAACTTTTACCTTTGCTGTCCCCGTTTTATGTAATAAAATTTGTTTTGCAGCTTTTGACGATAAATCTATAACACCTTTTTTAGGACATCTGTCATTTACTTTAACTAAAACAGAACGTCCATTTGATAAATTTGTAACTTTTACCAATGTGTGCATAGGTAAAGTTTTGTGAGCAGCTGTATATTTTTTTTGTGTAAATATTTCCCCCGATGATGTACGCCTATTCTCAAACATATTATGATAATATGTTGCCTTACACTCAAATTCTTTTAATTGTTGAGCGAATGCATTTACTGAACAAAACAATAAAATCAATAACAATTTATATATTTTCACCATGCTTTTGAATCTTCGTCAAACCATTTGTCTTGCAATTTCATTACTTGTTCAATTACATCTCTTACTGCACCATTTCCTCCATTTTTATGAGAAATATAATCAGCTATTTGTTTAATTTCTTCTGCAGCGTCAGCAGGACATGTTGCCACTCCTACCATTTGCATAACATCATAGTCGGGAATATCATCTCCCATATAGAGAACTTGATTTGCTTCTATTTTTTTTTCTTCTAAGAATTTAGTAAAAATCTCTTTCTTACGATGAGATCCCAAGTAAACATCCTTTACACCTAACATAGCCATACGCGATGCTATACTATTGCCACTTCCTCCTGATATAACTGCGACAATATATCCTTTTCGTAAAGCATATTGTATTGCATAACCATCTTTTACATTTCCACTGCGAACAATTATTTGATCATTAGCAGACCAAATATTACCATCACTTATTACTCCATCGTAATCAAAAACAAATGCTTTTATATCGTGCAGTTTTGATTTATAATTCATAGAACTAAAAATAAGTTTTTTTCATTAAATAATTCTGTACATAATCTTTCACACCTTCTTCCAAAGAATAGAACGGTTGATTGTAGCCTACAGATTTTAGTTTATCCATAGATGCTTCTGTAAAGTACTGATATTTATCTCTTATATCAATAGGTATATCTATAAATTCTATATTTTTCTCTATTCCCATTGCAGAGAATGTAGCAGAAGCTAAGTCATAGAAACTTCGTGCTATACCTGAGCCAAGATTATATATACTACTTTGAGGCTTATTAGTCATTAAATAAAACAATACATCAACAACATCTTTCACATAAACAAAATCTCGCATTTGCTGACCGTCTTTATAATCATCTCTATGAGAACGGAAAAGTTTAACCTTATTTGTAGATGTTATTTGATTAAAAGAATGATAAATTACAGAAGCCATTCTTCCTTTATGATATTCATTTGGACCATAAACATTAAAAAATTTCAATCCTGCCCAAAAAGGAGGTTTTTTATCTTGAGATAATGCCCACAAATCAAACTCTTGCTTTGAGAGTCCGTAAGGATTAAGCGGCTTTAGTTTAGAAATAATACTCAAATCATCTTGATAACCATTTTCTCCTCCACCATAAGTAGCAGCAGATGACGCATAAACCATTGGAATATTATTTTCTACACATATATTCCAAATATTTTTAGTGTATTCAAGGTTTAATTTCACAAAAACATTCCAATCAAACTCTGTTGTATCAGTTCTTGCCCCTAAGTGATAAACGCCCTCAACTTGATTTGCATTTTCCTTGAACCATTGAATAAAATTTTCTCTTTCTATTTTCAAAGAAAATGCTGAATGTGCGTAATTATTTACTTTTGCTGTCTTTGAAAAATCATCTACTATAACAACATTAGTTATATTCTCCATATTCAATTTACGAAGCATACAACTGCCTATAAATCCTGCTGCACCTGTTACTACTATCATACTATTGCTAACTTTAGTTTTTATTACAACTATATTCTATTATTTTTTCATAAATATCTCTCCACCCATACCACTCTCTTTTATTAGAAAGACTTTCATTATGCCAAATACTGATCATTTCTCCACCGACTTGCTTTACCTCATCAGTCATTTGTCTAATTTCTTCAAAAGCTTGTTGTGGTGAGAGTTTTAATCCATTTTTCAAAGCAACATCCATATACCCAAAAGGATAAACTTTTAATTTTGTTTCATAGTCTTGAGCCAAATCATAAAAGTTAAAACTACTACAAATACTTGCCCTAAAACCTATATTATCAGAATACCCCATAGAAAAGTCTTCTTCTATACTTCCAGTTGCCATTAAATTTCTATACCCCTCTGGTAAACGAAAATGAAGATAATGATAGCGTGAACGTTTTATTGGTTTATGCAAAGTTTCCTTTAACATTTTTATTTGAGTGATAATGAGTTGAGGATAATCAAAACTATCATAAGAAGGATGTACTCCAACCTTACCATAATCACATAGATGCTTTACTAATCTCTTAAACTTATTGTTGTATGGATTTATGTTTTTATCATATTTCCCATAATCACCAAAGAGAACGAAAAATATAGTGTTAACATCATATTTTTCAATCAACGAAATTATAAAATCAAAAGTATCATAAGGATCTTTTTGTATTTTTAATAGCACTTTCAATCTATCAAGACAAAGAGATATATCTCCTTTTATTAAATCTCGGGAAAATCCTAAAAAATTTCTTGTTAATCCTTTGCACGTATAGGAATACGCAGAATCTATATCTATAGTATTTACATAAGAAAACTCATTGTTTTGTGAAGATAATTCAGGATAACGCTCTAATATCTTACTTTTAAAATCTTTAACCCATATATTTACTACAGGTCTTTTTAAAAACCCTTTTTTATAAGCTAAACTATCTTCTGCTTTAAAACGAGAATGCTTATCTTTTACGTATGGCAGATACTCTTCATATCGGGAAACTAAATAAAAACACGCTGCTAAAATATCGAAATCACATACTGAATCTTTGGAATAACTTTGAAAAAGATAGGGATTATTGTTTTTTTCAAAATAATTTAATTCTACTATTTCAATTATTGTTTGAAACAACAAAGGAGTAGAACTAAGTAAGAAAAGTTCATTAGTTATTGGCTGTGTAGTATAGGATAATTTTGGACCATCATATTGAATAAAGTATTCTTTATCTATTGTGATAGAATACTTTATCGACATCAACTCTTTAAATACTAAATTTAGAGTATAGCCCAATCTATTAGTTAATTTATCTACATAAATCAACAACATATTTTATCTTAATTCAAAATTATCTCCCAAATATTTTTTCCTAACTTGCTCATCATTTGCTAACTCTTGCGGAGTTCCATAGCGGAAAACACTTCCTTCAATAAGCAAATATGCTCTATCTGTAATTGACAATGTTTCATGAACATTGTGATCGGTTATCAAAACACCGATATTTCTATTCTTTAAATCTTTTACAATATTTTGAATATCCTGTACAGCTATTGGATCAACTCCTGCAAATGGTTCATCTAACAAAATAAATTTTGGATCAGCCGCTAATGCTCTTGCTATTTCAGTTCGTCTTCTTTCTCCACCTGAAAGTTGTATCCCTTTACTTTTTCTAATATGAGTTAGACTAAACTCTTCTAACAAAGCATTCATTTTATCCTCTCTTTCTTTTTCTGAGAGTTTTTTATTGAATTCTAATATAGACATTATATTATCTTCAACGGATAAAGTTCTAAAAACAGATGCTTCTTGTGCAAGATAGCCTACTCCCTTCTGTGCTCGCTTATACATTGGCATATCTGTAATGTCTTCATCATCTAAAAACACTTTGCCAGAGTATGGTTTTATCAACCCTGTCATCATATAAAACGTTGTTGTCTTTCCTGCACCATTTGGTCCCAACAAACCAACAATTTCTCCCATTGACACTTCAATAGAAACACCCTTTACAACAACTCTTTTTTTATATTTTTTGACAATATTTTCAGTATATAGCCTCATTTTTCTTTGTTTTATCCGCACAAAGTTAAGAAAAAATATTTTTATTCAGTGATTTCTTTTGCTAATTCAAAGAATTTATAGCAAGGAAACCCTACAACATTATAATAATCCCCTTGAATATTTTCTATTCCTATTGCTCCTATCCATTCTTGTATACCGTATGCTCCTGCTTTATCAAAAGGCTTATATTTATTTACATAGAAATCTATTTCTTCTTCAGTCAATTCTTTGAATTTAACCACAGTTTGTTCAGAGAAATATTTTATTTTATTATTATGAGTCTTTAAGCAACAACCTGTAATAACTTTATGAGTTTTAGAAGACAATAATCTCAGAAATTCTTTTGCTTCTTGTACATTTTTAGGCTTTCCTAAAATAATGTTATCTACTACAACTACTGTGTCAGAAGTTACAAGAATAGATTTTTCTGCAACATCTTTTTTGTAATTTTTTGATTTTTTAATAGCCAAATACTCAGCCACATCTTCAACATCTAAATTTGGAGGGAATGTTTCTTCAATATCTACTGAATCAACAACGACTTCAAAACCCATTTGTTCCAATAATTGTTTTCTTCTCGGAGATTTTGAAGCTAAAATTATCTTTGTTGAAAGCAAATCAGAAAGAGACATTTTACTAATATATATTTATTATCATAAATAATCCTGATACAAATATCATTCTTAATAATTCAGAAAGAAATCCGTAATCTTGAATAGATTTGGCTTTTTTTAATTCCTTTAAAAAAAACAACATAGGTGCACAAACAATCAGTGCACAAACTATTAAATGAACACCCGTATAGTAAGTAAAAAGAAAAAAAAGCGTTAAAGCAAGAAATAGAATAGATAGAACGTAAACGACATTTTTTGTTTTCTTTTCTCCTAACAACACTATAAGAGAATGACTGTCACATTCTCTATCGCCCTCTTCATCTTGCATATCACAAACTATTTCCCTAATTAAAGTCAATAGAAAAGTAATTGCTGTAAAGAATAATGTAACATACAACAATTCTTCTTTCAAAGGAACAATTATTACCTTGAATAAACCTCCTGGATTGTTCATTAAGGCAAACAATTCAAACAAAATAGGTAATAAAATTATCATTGAATACAAAATTGCAACAACTATATTTCCTACAAGAAAGTTCCTTTTGTATTTAAGAGAATAAAAATATGACATAAATACAAAAACTATCATCAAAGAGCCTAAATGTAAAAATCCATTTAAATAACCAATAACATAACCTATTAAAACGGCAATAATTGATAAAACATAAAACAACGTAAGTACTCTTTTTTCAGATATAATCCTACCTATATATATATCTTTCTCTGCTCTATTTATATTATCTATATCTTGGTCAAAATATTCATTTATTAAAATAGATGCAACTACTATAAGTAGTATTGATAAACAAAAGATAAAATACTCTAAATTAGAAATAGTGCTTGCTAATCCCCCTACAAAATTTTCATAGAAGGGTTCTATCAAAAAAAACCTTACAACAACAAGTGCAATAAGACACAAAAGAATACTTTTCCAACGAATAAAATTCAAAAAATCCTTCATCAAAACTATTTCTTCTTAATTTCTTCTTTTACTTTCTTACCATTTTTAAAAATAGTTTCTGACAAAACATTTCCTCTCTTATCATAATTTTTCCAAGTGCCAGATTTTTGTCCATCAGTGTATTCTCCCTCAGCAGATTTTTTATTTGCAGAATAATATTCAATCCACTTACCATTTGGTTTTCCTTGTTTAAATTCTTGTTCGCGTTGCTTATACCCATTTTGCGCATAAAAAATCCACAATCCGTCCTTTTTACCTTCCACATACCCACCTTTCTCAATTAAAATTCCTTCTACATAGCGTTCCCAACGTCCATTCATAACACCTTCCTTATAATCCGCTTTTTGATATATCGTGCCATTCTCATCATATAGGATTTCCGTGCCATTTTTCACACCTTCTTTATAATCGGTTTGAGTCTTACGAGAACCATCTGGATAAAAAACTTCCCATTTACCACTCATTTTACCCTCAACAAAACGTCCTCTGGTATTTATCTCTCCATTTTCAAAATAACTTTCCCAAATACCTTCTTCTTTTCCTGCTACATAACTTCCTTTGTGATGGAGCTTACCATTTTCGTAGTAAGTATTCCACAATCCTTCACGCATTCCATTTCTATAATCTCCTTCTCTCCACTTTTCAGAAGTTTCATAATAATAAATCCATCTACCAATCTCTTTATCGTTTGAATACGCTCCTTCACTTCCTTTTTGTCCATTACTCCTATAATAATAAGTCCAATTACCATCACGTTTTCCCATCTTCAAATAGCCTTCCATATCCTTTTTACCATCAGAAAAATACCAAATAGCATATCCATCAAGGGCGTTGTCTTTATATGTTGCTTGTATTTTTTTCTTTCCATCAGCATAATATTCATTATATTCGCCTTGTTTTAAACCATCAACAACATTATAAGCATACTGCAATTGTCCATTTTCGTAAAACGCTTTACATTCCCCTTTTCCTGAAAATATTTCTTGTTTTTGCAATTTTCCATCAGCATAATAATCCTTCCATTCACCAACTTTTAAGCCTTTGTCATTATATTCTCCTACTTTTTGCAAAGCTCCATTTTCATAGTACCAATGCCAAGCTCCTATTCTTACCCCTTTATCAGACAAAGTTCCCTCTGTTGCTTTTTGACCATTGTGCCAATATTCTACGTATGGCTTTTGTGCAAATAAAGCACTTACAGAAATAAATAAAATCAATAAAAAATTAAATATGTTTTTCATACAATATTATTTTGGTTTAGAATATGTTATTCTTATTTTTATCGGCTTTATAGGATTGTTTGCTCCACTTAAGATTACTCTATTTGCAGAAGAACGTCTCTCATCTGGAACAAGATATAAATCAAGATTATCAATATTCCCATTCAAATAATTTTCAAAATGCATAGTAACATTTATTCTATACGAATTAGTAGTGTGCTCATACATACCATCGTAATAAGTATCTGAAACTTGTGCATCGTGAATTAAGACCATAGTTGTATCTCCGTTAGAAATATACTTTCTATAACACAATAATTTTGTTATTGGCAAAACACTCTGATCTATATCTGCAACAGGTATTTCAATAACTGCCCTATTTATAGCGACATTATTATGTTCTGCTCCATTATTTATAGAATCTTTCCAATAGTTTCTAAAAGCCTGTTCATCTATATCTAATTTTGCCATACTTATTCCCATATTTCCTAAATAGATATACTCTCCATTTAAGCCCAAAGTATCCCTATCCAAATTGCTTATTTCACTTCCTGCAAAATCATACTCATATCGCATAAATCTATTGCCTCTTTCTGGAAAATTCAATTTGTACGTTTGTTTCTTTGAGTCTTTCTCGTAATACAAAGTAAGTCCTGTCATAGAAGAAGTCATATCTACGTATGCCATAAAGCCGTTTTCTGTAACTTTTTCTGCAACAATTTTTATCCCTTTTATCAATTCTTGAAATTGATCATTGTCTCCTTGAAAACCTTGTATCTTTTGGCAAAATTCATTGTCAGTTATTTTCAATCGCAAGTGAGGATTCAATGTATCCGTCCCCATTACAATATCTTTATTGACATCTATTTCTACCTCAGAACTAAAAATAGGCATAGATTTTACTGCAACATCATCAAAAGAGTATCTTTTATTAGTATCCAATACTTCTTCAAGTTCATAAATTGAAACTTTCATTCTTGTAGGTGCCAATGCAGTATCAACAGAATAGCCTCCCGAATACGCTAATGTTAAATAAATTGAATCTATTGCAAAAGTTGTAAAATCTTCTGCTGTTGAAGACAAACAAAGTTGCGTAAAAATCTTAGAAGAAACTATTCCAAACTTATCATCTTTGTATTCACCGAAAACATTGTATCTATAATTTGCTGTTAGCAAAGAGTCTTCCTTAAAAAAGCAAGAAGCCATCTTAACATTTTCAAATAAACCTACTGTTAATTTATCGTTTTCATCAACCAAATCAATACCTAAAGTTTCATTTTCATCAACACAAGAAAACAAAACAAACAAAGGTAATAACAACAACCACTTTAATTTATTCATAGTCTCAATTCTTATTCCTCTTCTATTACTGCTAATGAATCGTAAAGAGCATTTATTTTCTCTTTTTGTTCATCAAAAGGAGCATATTCAATTACTTGTTTTTTACTTGCAATAGCAAAATCTATTAACTCTTGATTTACACCCTCTTGTGCAACAACAACTGCATCAGAATATGATATTGCAGCCTTCATTAAATTAAGATAAGTAGGTTCTTTATAGATTTTCCAATCTTTTGCAGTTCCTCCTTCAGCTTTTAGTTTCTTTAAAAAACTTTCTACCAATGAACCTTGAAATTCATCATTAAACAAACTTAAAACAACCTTACTATCATTGAAGAAAGGATTATTTTTATACTCCGTTCTTTTAACATAGAAAGGCAACAAAGCAGCAAACCAACCTAAGCAATGAATAATATCTGGTTTCCAACTAAGTTTTTTAATTGTTTCCAACACTCCTCGTGCATAAAATATTATTCTTTCGTCGTTATCCTCAAACAAATTACCATCAACATCAAAAGCATTAGCCTTTCTTTGAAAATAATCTTCGTTATCAATAAAATAAACTTGCAATCTTGCAGATTGAATAGAAGCAACTTTAATAATCAATTGATGGTCACTATCATCAATTATCAAATTCATACCAGACAAACGAATAACTTCGTGTAGTTGATTTTTTCTTTCGTTTACGCCCCCAAATTTAGGCATAAACAATCTTACTTCTTTACCATGTTCTTGGATATATTGAGGAAGAAATCTTCCCACGTTTGCCAAATCAGATTCCAAATAAGGAAAAACTTCTTGATTGACATATAAAACTTTCGTTTTTACCATTTTCTATAAATTGAATATAATATGCAAAAATACAAAAAATTAACAAAAAGGACAGAATCTTTTAATAAAATTTTCTTTCTTTTAACATAGGAACAAATTTAAACTCTCCATAAGATTGAACATCTACCTCCGTCTCAGAAATCTTTTGAATCCTATACATTATTTGAGTATCATCGCCTATAGGCACTACCATCACCCCTCCAACTTTCAATTGAGCAACAAGAGTGTTTGGAATTGAAGGAGCAGCACAAGTAATCAAAATTTTATCAAAAGGAGCAAAAGCAGGCAGGCCCAAATAACCATCACCAAAGAAACATTTAGGTTTTAGTTTCAAAGCCTCAAAAACCATTTGTGCAGAATTATGTAAAGGCTTAAATCTTTCAATAGTATAAACTCTTGCTTGCATTTGACAAAGCACACTTGTTTGATAACCAGAGCCTGTACCTATTTCTAAAACCTTTTCATAAGGAGCAACATCTAACAATTGAGTTTGGAAAGCCACTGTTGAAGGTTGAGAAATAGTTTGTTTGCATAAAATTTCCAAAGCCCTATCCTCATAAGCCAAAGTATCCAAAGAAGAATCTAAAAAAAAGTGCCTTGGCACCTTATTTATAGCATCTAAAACCCTTTGATCACTAATTCCTTTTTTCTTTAAATGCTCCACCATCAAGCGTCGCATTCCTTTGTGCTTATAACTATCAACAAACATTCTTTAACTCAATTTATTTAGAAACAGAAAGCAAAGATACGAAATATATTTAAAATAATTTGTACCTTTGCAAACAACAATAATTTCTTAGATATGAAAAGAGCACTTTACATAATAGCACTTTTAACCTTAGGTTTAACATCTTGTAATGAATTTCAAAACGGACAAGAAGTTCCTTCTTATATTCGCTTTGAAGGATTTGAAATGGTAGAAAGCCCAGATTTTACATTTTCTCAGTCAAGCGATTTATTAACTTGTGACATTAGAGATGTATGGGTTTATGTTGATGGAATATATATAGGAGCATACCCTCTACCTTGTTCAATTCCTATTTTAAAAGAAGGAAAACATAAAATAGATTTAAGACCAGGAATAATATATAATGGTATGAACAATATGAGAGAAGAATATACATTCTACACTTCTTATGTTGATTCAGTAAATCTAATACCTGGCGAAGAAATCCACATAGGAAAACAACCTATAATGTATAGTGCGAAAGATTGTAGCATACCTTTCAAAGAAACTTTCGAGAGTTATTTTGTTAATTTCAAGCAAGCAGACGTTATAGGAGAGGAACCTAAAACGATGACAGTAATAAAAAATGACAGTGTTGAGTATGGAGAAAATTGTGGTGCGATGTATTTTGAAGATGGAGGACATAACAGATATATTTCAGTAGATTCTATTTTCTTTACAGGCGAAAAAGGAATAGCATTAGAGATTGATTACCACTCAAACATTCCTTTTGAAATAGGAATCTACGGACGCAGCAGTTCAGCCGAAGCAAATAAATACATAAGCTCAGCAAGACTAACTCCACCTCAAAATAACAAATGGCAAAAATCCTACATAATTTTAACAAACCTATGGATTTCATTAGGAAAACCAACAAGTTTCTATATTTATTTAGAAGCTTTTAATCCAAATAATACGAAAAATTCATTTGTTCACGTTGATAACATAAAAGTTGTGCATTCCCCTAACGCCAACTAAACACAGAACAAATAATTTTTATGAATAAAAAACTACAAACAACAAAATACGTAATCTTTGATGTGTTATCTTCAATGATAGCATGGAGTTTATTTTTCATTTTCCGAAAAACAAGCATCGAATCAGGCTCTTTTGAAGACATAAACGCTGTTTTTGCCGACAATAACTTCTATTATGGTCTTTTAATAATTCCTTTATTTTGGGTAACTCTTTACTATGTTCAAGGATACTACCAAAACATTTATAGAAAATCACGATTAAAAGATTTTTTTCAAACATTTTTTGTTTGTTTTATGGGCGTTGTCGTTATTTTCTTTGCACTTTTACTTGACGACAAAGTAACAACATACAAAAATTATTACCTTTCTTTTTTTATTTTATTTTCCTTGCATTTTGTTTTGACCTATTTACCAAGACTAATCATAACAACAATCAAAGTACACAACGTTCACAAACACAAAATCTATTTTCCAACAATCATAGTAGGCGATGGAGAAAAAGCAATTAAAATATACAACGACTTACAAAACGAAGAAATCTCCTCAGGCAATAAAATCATAGGATATGTAAATAAAAGCGGAGAAGAAAACAATGTTTCAAATTTAAAATGCTTAGGTTCAATTTCACAACTCACTCAATTAATTGAACAATACGCAATAGAAGAAATTATAATTGCCTTAGAAAAAGAAGAAGAAAACGAAATCTACAACATAATCTGCCTATCGGGACAAGAAGTAGAAATAAAAATTCCTGCCGACAGAAAAGATTTCTTAATAGGAAACATAAAAACAAACGCCATCTTCAACACTCCCCTCATCACAATAACACAAGGACTAATGGCACCTTGGCAACAGATTTTGAAAAGATTGTTTGACATATTTATTTCAATAATTGCAATCACAATTCTCTCACCTGTTTATCTGATTACCGCAATAATAGTTTACTCAACGAGCAAAGGACCAATTTTTTACAAACAAGAACGCATAGGATACAAAGGAAAACCATTCTATATGCACAAATTCCGTTCAATGTACACAGATGCAGAAAGCAACGGCCCTATGTTATCAAGCGGAGACAAAGATCCAAGAATCACACCCTTTGGACGCTTTATGCGAAAGGTACGTTTAGACGAAATTCCTCAATTCTACAATGTCTTAAAAGGCACAATGAGCATAGTAGGTCCACGTCCAGAAAGACAATTCTTTATTGACAAAATCGTACTTCAAGCACCAGAATACAGACTCTTACACAGAGTAAAACCAGGCATAACCTCGTGGGGACAAGTCAAATACGGATACGCCGAAACCGTAGATGAAATGGTAGAAAGACTTAAATACGACCTTATTTACTTAGAAAACCTATCACTAACAACAGATATAAAAATCCTATTCTACACAATAATCATCATAATTCAAGGAAGAGGAAAATAAAAACCTATTTCCTGCTCTCACTTGGAGTCGTTCCTGTCATTTTCCTATAAAACTTTGAAAAAGCAACCGAATTACGAAATTTCAAAATTTTTATTATATTTTTGCAAATGAAATTTCAAGCAAAAATTTGACGTCAAAAACCAAATGGAGTTTATAATATAAAGACAAAAGATAGCGTTAGTAAATTAGTAATTTCAAAATAAAAAAGTCATGAAAAGAACATTATTATTAGCAATCGCACTTTTAATGTGTGGAGTTGCAGTTTCGCAAGAAAAAGAAAAGAAGTTTACGTTTAGCATTCAAGAAAATCTGTTGTCGTCTTCTGATATAATGCACCTAACTAACGAAGATTATCGTGAATCAGATTATCTTAACAATTCTGTTTTTCTGAATTATATACCATCTTTTGAATTGGATTATGATAATAAGTATT
>RHMF01000556.1_pt1 | contig 16148 bp, 17 predicted proteins | sample 5365151 | NCBI WGS metagenome assembly RHMF01 (sample SAMN10266501, study PRJNA497801) | feces metagenome | isolation source: feces | host: Bos taurus | place: China: Prairie of Fairy Mountain | collected 2017-08-14 | reverse complement strand
ACGGTCTTTGCTAAGTTTTTGATTTGTTGAGCGAATTGGATTAAGGATATAAGTAAGCCGCCAGTAAGAATCTTTTCACCAACAGCAGCCACATCGTCGAAAGTAATGTGGAACTTCTCGACAAAGTCGGTAATAGCTTTGCTAACCATACCGAAAATATCAGTGACCTTTTCTGGTATCAGCAAAAGACCATCGATGAATCCATTCAAGATACTCTTGAACATGTCTCCAAAATTGGAGAAATTCGTTATGATGTTTTGGAAACTAAGCTTACCTGCTTCGTCTTCAATGTTCTTCTTACCGTATGAAATAGTATTCAGAATCTGGTCAAAGAGATTCTTAACCGTATCAGGTAAGTCCTTAAACTTCTCAACAAGCCAATCTCTAAAGTTACCAAGAACGTCTTTAAACGAATTGGTATTCTCAGTAACCCCTCTAAGAACCTCAGTGATTTTAGACGTTATACTAGTGAAACCTTCGCCAAGTTGAGGGTTGAAGTTTGTAATAACCGCGCCCATCTTAGAGAAGGCGTTAGAAATGTCATCCACAAACTTCTGAGGAGTGAGAGTAGAGAAGTAGTCAAAGAGAGCTTTAAACGCCTCAACAACACGGTCTTTAAAACTTTTAACGGTATTAACGACTGTGTCAAAAGCATTTCGAGCGGCAGACATAGCATCTACGCCAGAAACGTATTGTTTAGCCTGGTTGAAGAAATCTTGACCGAAGTTGCCAATAGATTTGCCCATTTCTTTGATGGGTTCTGGGATTATGCTAAGAACCTTTTGAGTAGCTTTAAGAACGTCTTCGTTCTTAGAGAGCTTACTAAAGAAATCCTTAAACGCATCGGTTGCTTTCCTAACAAGAGGGTTGGCAACCGTTAGGTCTTTGATTAGGTTCTTGAAGAACTTAATGTTGTTTTGACCAGCAAGATTAATAACGACTTCATTAACCTTCCAAAGAGCTTTTCGTAACTCTTCTACCTTTGGAGCAATGGTCTGTATAACGTCAGAGTCTTTAAATGCGTTAAAGAAGTCTCTAATGTTTTGAACAATCCCGCCAATAAATTGACCAATTCGAGTTTCTCCAAAGACTTGAGCTAATGCTGTGCCAAAGTCCACAATCAACTGTGTAATATTACGAAGAATATAACCCAAAGGTCCTGAAAGTTGTCCGATTGTGTATTCCAAAACATCAGTGAACACGCGAACCATATTGGCGGCTTGAGCAAGGCCTTCTAGCAGACCTCGTAAAGCACCGCCTACTAACTGAGTGATTGGCGAGATGGCTTTTCCAACAACGCCAGCAAGCTCGATAAATATCCGTACAAGATTACCAACTACGCCTAGACCACTAGCGATGACTGTGAAAACACTCACCATGACGCTTTCTAATGCTTTGCAAGCGTCGTCGCTAAGGACTAAGCTTTCGGTAAATCGAGCAAAGTTTTCAGTAAGAATAGCGAGCTGTTGACCAGTAATACCGAAGACTTGACCAAACGCTCTTGCCATGGCCTCGATAGGACGTTGTATGGCCTCGATTATGTTGAAGAGAGAACCGACCAAAGCGTTTCTACCGCCAGCGTCAGCCCAGTCTTTAAGCACAGCATTGCGAGCTTTGGAAGACGCACTAATTATCTTGTCAAAGCGTTGACTTAATGAGGTAAATAACTCGGTTGACTGTTCGAAATCGCCGACTATGAGTTTCCACGTGGTAGCCCAGCTAGAACCCATAGGCTCGCCCATGGTCTCAATTAGCTGAGTGAACGTTCGAACCTGTCGAGCTGAGTCATCAGCGGCGTTTGCGATTTCGATAAGCTGTAACGCAACTTCTTCAGAATATCCCATCTCTTTAAGCTGCGCAAGTCTTTCGTTCAGGCCTTCTTCTTCGTCAGCATAGTCTCTAGTGCTCATGGTGAGGACCTGAAGCGCCTGACTCATAACGTCAGCAGTAAGCCAGCCCTCTTGCAGCGACTGTGCAAAGCTACCGTTTTTAGCAATAGCCTCATCAACCGAAACCTCAGTGGCATTCATCGCACGAGCGGTCTCAATAATGACGTCTTTAAATTTTGCGGTATCAATCGATGCGGTCTGAATAGACTTCCAGTCTTGTAGCCTTACGACGCCGGCAGCCATTGCCTGACTTAACTGATACATGCCTCTCGACGTCTCAGCAGAACCAGCGCCAGCCAAAGCTGCGGCATTAGCAAAGCCCTGAATAGCAGAAGTGGATTCTCTTACACCAAGGCCAGCAGCAGTAAACCTACCAATATTCGAGGTCATCTCTGCAAAGTTGTAAATGGTCTTGTCTGCATAAGTATTTAGCTCGTCAAGAGATTGATTAATGACGTCTAGACTCTCGCCAGAGTTAGCGCTAATTGTCTGAATGGACTTCATCTGAAGTTCGTATTCATTAAAGCCATCTCTTGCCGATTTAGTAAGAGCATTACCAAGATTCTTAACTAGGCTTGTGCCTAAATCAACAGCCTTCTGGCCAATACCTTGAAACACACCCGCTACAAAATTACCAAATGCGTTAAAATGATTCGTACACTCATCGACGCCGCTGCTAATTGAATCGAGATTGACGTTGCCAATCTTACCAGAAAGTTCGTCTAAACCAGTAGCGGCCCCATCAAACTTTAACGCCTCTTCGAGTTTGTCTAAAGTCTGTATGGTTTGGGAGGCTCCGGCTTCAAACCCAGCGTTGTCGAATTCCATACGTACAATACGATTGTCAACACTACTCATAGCGAGGTCACCACCCTCCAAACAGCTTCTGAAATCTCTTGAAATAGAGGTTGCATAGCAGGATTAATATAATCTGTAGGAGGAACATAGCCTCCCGTTCGAGTTCCATGCCCCAACTGAATAAGCAAAGCAACAGGCGTAGTTCCATCGTTACCCATCTTTGTGTTGCTCCACACAATAGACACCTCAGAGGCACTGACCTTAGTCTCGTACGTCCAAGACGCCGCGGTTTCTCCGGTTCTTTTTGGTGTGGCAGACTGTAAAATAGATACGCCTCGTTGCCCATACATCTCAAGTATAGAATATATACGAAGTTCTTTTATAGCATTTAAAAAACCGCGTGTTTTACTAAAATCGCCTTCTTGGTGAAACTCGATTATTCTACTCATTTAAAACACAGCACCATCATTTAATGCTCGCTGTAAAGCACAGCAAGACTTGTAACCAAAATATCCGTCTATATCGCCACAATTATAGCCTTCATCGGTTAGTCTACTCTGTAGCAAGGTGGAGAAAGCACGATCCCAAATTCCAGTATTCAAAGCACCAAACATATGCTGAATCTTTGAAATTACAACCGAACCCTTCTCATCCCAAGTGCACGAGCAGACATTCTCAAAGTAGTCTTGGTATTGCTTTGACTGACCTGAAAGAACGCCGTCTGTCTTAAGCCCAAGAGCCTTTTGAAGCTTTGTAATTGTCTTAGGTCCAGCCCATCCGTCAATATCAAGCAAGTCTTGAATGACTTCAGGCGATGAACCGTTGTAATTAGGTCGTAAGACATGGCAGATAGACGAAAAATAACGTGTACGACGTGCGACAACACCACCGCTAGTGTTGCCTTCAATCGTTTGTAGGTAGTCGCCTTCGTTGGACTCGACAAAACCGACATGGTCGCTAAGTCCATCCTCATCCCAGTCGAACAAAACGATGTCGCCAGGATGAGCGTCATATTTATTAACCAGAACTCCTGCATTAGACGCATCCCTACAAACGTAAGGACAATACGCAGCTGGGAATCCAACCGCTTTAACAGCTGCTTGATTTAAAACCCACGAAACAAAGCAAGCACAGTAAGGAGTTAGACCGCCATTAACATACTGCTCGTCTCCGTTAAAGTAAAAGTCCCAGTATTTTTTGCCACTTGTGTTACCAATCTCATTTCGAGCAATTCGTAACACATCGCTTGAAGTACCCATGCTATTCCTCGCTCTTATAGAGATCTTTAACCGGGGCAACGTCTTCAGGATCATTGCTATAATCGTCTAGCTTCAAAAAATCGCTATACGAACTAGGCATCTTAATGTCTTTGATTAATGGCAACTCCATGGTATCATCTAGATCGGAACGCATTGTTACCCCTTTGTATTGTATTTTGCACGACGGGCTCGATTAAGCTCTCTATTACGTCTGCTAATCTCACTCGCGCTCATTTTCTTCTTATTCGGATTGTTCTTAATAGCGCAAACTTTTAAGAGAGTGATTAAACGACTGAAATGCCATTTCTCAAACTCGATAGGAACGTTTTGCGCTATCATCCAATAGTAAACAATCTCACTCGTGATGGTTTCTTGTTGTTTGCTACTCTCATCATGAAAAGTAGTAGCAGTTTTAACGTCGTCAACATACTCGTTAATCTCTTTGACGTTCTCTCTAGTCAAACATCGATAAATTAACGGGTTGACGTTTGAATTAATAGTCATACATCGAACGTAGTCAAGCGCTTCGTCGGATGTTTTCTTAGTGTTTATGTAAGGTTTCTTCCAAGTTGCTTCCCATTTTGATATGGACAGGAGAGAATGCTCCAGGAGTAGAGTCCCGCCTTTGAAGTAAAGGAACTCTTCTGTCCTTTCATCGTACAACTCTTTTTCGGGAACAGTAATCCGAAGCATTCTCTCCTCCTACTCTATGCTAAAGCAAGTCCCTGCTCGTTAGCGTTCTTGGCTGCCTCTGCGAAGTCAGCCGGGAAGATGCCGTTAACAAACTTTGCGCACGCCTCAGGGTCAGTGCAAAGCTGCATGAAAAGTTCTGAGTAAGCTTCACTCTGCTCAAAGAGCTGAGTACGCTCATCAGACTTGATGAAGTGACGGCCATCATCAGTCTTCTCGCCATAGGACTTGAGAATAAGCATCTTAAACTCGCCAACCATAGCCTTACCATCACGCTGGTCAACAATGCGCTTAAGGTAATCGCCATAAGCGCCATTAGCACTGAGGTTAAGCTCCATAATCTCAGCCTTATTAAGGTTGAAATAGAAGTCCTCAACATGCTGCTCGCCATTATAGTCGGTATAGGTAATCGGCCATTTAATCATTTCTTTTCCTTTCTTTTAAAACGTAACGCGGTCGTGCTTCACCTTTACATAAGCATCGATGTAAAGTTCATTCTTCTCTTTGTTATAAGTCAGCTCATAATACATATGATCAGGCCTATATGTCGAGATAAGAGCCTTAGCGTTACCTAATGTAAAGTTGTACCAAACAATAAAACACTCGGCACTTGTAATCTTGGGAACATCGAAATCGGCAATCTCGGTGTTGTAAAAGTTCATAAACTCCTCAAGAAAATCCTTTGGAGTTAACGATAGCGAAGTTTCAGCCATTTCTTTTCCTTTCTTTTGCTAAAAGGTGGGGGTGGAGGGATTCGAACCCTCACGACCTAAGTCGAGAGATTTTAAGTCTCCTGTGTCTGCCATTCCACCACACCCCCGTTTAGGTCTGCTCGGTCTTCTCACACCGAGACCTTACATACTTGGCTCTAGAAACCAAATATCTACATGCTTTCTAAACACCACAGACCATGGTAGTCAGCCCCACTACCCGAAGAGCCACCCTCTGTCTCTTACCCGCTTAGACGGTTCGTTGCCACTATAGGTCGAATCACATCATAGCTTATACCAAGTTACTTACCATTTTGACAGATTAAGCAGGAATCTGACCAGTGCTGAGAATGGTGTATACCTCATCGGGCAAAGGCAGGCGAGGAACCAGAGCGGTCACTGCGCCAGTACCAGAGGTGGCGTCGCGACCGAACAGAACCTCCTCAAGCAAAGCAAGCTTGGCCAGCTGATCCTCAGTCGTAAAGTCAGTCGAGTCAATGGTAAGGCTTGCAGTAGGCGCATGACCAGTGACAGGAACAGGAGTAGTGCTGAGCTCCCAGCTGAACTGAACGATGTCGGGGTTGTCGTTAATGGTCTGATAGCCCTTCTCAGAAGGAGCTGCACGGCAACCATACAGCAGATGCAGCTTGTAGCCAAGAGCGTCACCAGCAACATCGTTGCCCATCTTGGTACGATAAGCCATACCAAAGGGCTTACGCGGCTGCTGACCAATAGTCACACCAGTGATGAGTGTAGCAGAGCCATCGTTCTGCTCAAACTCATCGGGGTAAGTAAAGGCCTCGACAGTAGCGTCGAACTGCTCTGCGGTATACAGAGTCAGATAATTAAGGTTGTCGGCCCACTTCTTCTGAGCCTCGGCGCCAGAGGGCTTCTCAGTAACCTGAGTAAGACCATTCCACGCAACACCATTCTCATACTTACCAGTAGTCGAATTGACTTGGTAGAGAACGCCGTGGTCTACGCCAATTTCATAAAAATGCTCACCAATAGCATCCCAAATTAAGGCGGACATAACGTCTTCCTTTCCATAAGTAACAATAAACCTTGTATATTCGTCTATTATGTAATCGTCGTTTTCATCGGTAAGGAACCCCCATTTCATAGTAGACATAATCTACCCCCCCCCAATCACACGAGCAAACCTTCTTTCGAAAGCTTCACTTGAAAAAGGAAATGGTGAAGGTGGTCGGCGATATAAGTTCTGTCTAGCTTAGAATATGGCAAAGACCCTAACCCCTCCAACACATCACTCGGCGAAGCAGACTTTGTGATAAGAGTAATATCATACTCGTCGAACCGAATATAGGGAACGTTGTCGGCACAAAAAGTCTGCTGCTTCTTATAGGAATATACAATACAGGGGTACTTCATAACGATGTTTGAAGGAGGGTCATAATAGACATTAGTAGTTCCCAGGATTTGTTCCAGTTTCGCCTGTAGTGCCAGACGGCGACTCTCCAGGGACATATACACCTCCTACCGTTAAAAGAATTCGAGGCCGCTCAAGCTCAGCCGAAGTGACCTCGAATTTAGTACCCAAGTATTCGATATAACGTATCGCAGGAAGATGAGAATATAAATAGGCGTCTGAGACAATGCTGAAGTTATTGTTTAACGAGAAATCGCTATGAATATTTTCAGACTTGTCCCAGCGCCTAACTGATTTAACAATATCCCCTCGATAGGGGCGTTCTTCCACTCTCTCTTCCCAGATACCAGGAGACGTTTCGCCGTAGGTGACAAACCCTATTTTACCATAAAATTTCGTCACGGTAAAGTCTCCTTAGGCTAGAGGCTACTCGCCGGTGTTACCGGTATCGCCAGACTCGCCGTAACGAGGATAACCCTCAGGCCAGCCATTAGCGTCCTTCTTACGAGTAGCAGTATCGAAATGACCCTCGTAGACATTAAAGTCGAACGGAAGGTCAGAGGTCGTCTCGATTGCGATAGCGGTGAAGGGGTCGGCCAGAGCGCCAGAGCAACGGGTCTCAATCAGGTACTCATACTTGTTGAAGTCCAGATTGAAGTCGTCGAACATCGTCACAGCGCCACCCTTGTCGGCACCAATGACGTAGTCACGAGGATTGAAGATAAGAGCAAGGAGCTTACGAGTCTCGGTAGAAGTGCTACCGTTCTGAGCAGTAACCGTAGCGGTACGAGTAGCGCCCTCAAGACGAGGAACCTCGACGATACGAGAGACGCGAAGAGCAGTGGCCAGATCAGTGATGCTGTTGTACAGACGACGGCCAATCTGGTCCTTAGCAAGAAGCATACGAGTGATAACGTCGTTAGTAGCAAACATCCAAGGATCACCAGAGCCCTTGTAGTCCTTGCGGGACAGAAGGACAGTCTCAACGAGAATATCAGAGAGCTGAGAGTTGGTCACGCTAGAACCAACAGTGACCTTCTTATGGATGCAGTACATATCGTCGTCGGTGTAGACAGGACGAATGTTAAGCTCGTTAATCTTCGAGACGTCGTTAGCGGGACGACCATCGCCAATCAGGACAGCGCCAGCAAGCTCCTCATCGAGCTGCATACGCATCTCCTGCTTCATCCAAGCCACAACGTCCATGTCAGTGATGTCAACAATATCATCACGGTCAAGCTTCTGCAGCTTGTAAACAGTGGTCGGGGTGGTCACACGAGCAAGCAGCGTGAAGACCTCTTCGATCTTCTGGTTGCCCTTGATGTAACCACGAGCACGGGCCTCGTACTCAGTGATGTTAGCCTGACGCGACTTAATGCGAGAGAAAGGAGTCTTACGAAGAGCGCCCCAAAGCTCGCTAACCCAGCCGGTCTCACGCTTAATGAAAGTCGGGGTGTTGTCAAGTGCACGAGCCTCGGGGAAGAGAATCTCAAGGTTCTCAATACCGTGCTCGATGAAAGCATCCTTAAGGTTGCCAATACGATGGGCCTCCTTGAGAATAGCGTTCATGTCGTCATGGGACAGAGTATTTACGCCTTCGTCCGTTCCATCAAAAATGTTGTGATGCATAGCTGAATCTCCTTCATCATCAGAATGCTCTGCCTCATCGCCCTCATCGCCTTCTTTGCTCTTAAGGGCGCTACCAACCATAAAATACAAGACGTCTTTTTGTTTCTTATTCATGGTATTAATGACGTCTTCAACGGTTTCCTTCTCGCCGTCCATTTCTTCCTCCTGGTCATCCTCGGAATCTTCATCGTCAGCATGCTCGACAGTATCCTCTTCCTCCACGTCTTCGTGAGAAAGGTATTCACCGCTGTAGATGATGCACTCATCATCAAGCTCAGTCGTGGTACCGTCTTCGTGAGCAATGCTTACGGGATCGATCTTTGCTCCGGGATTAGCTCCAGCAAGAACGAGGCTAACCTCACGAATCATACCATGAATAACGTTGTTTCCATGCTGCTGGAGATGGTTTGCATAGATAGACATTGAGGTAATGTCACCATGCTGCACCAATTGCTTAGCACGCATGCCTTCTGGCGTACCGTTAAATACGGCATAGCCATATACGCCATCGTCACGATTTTCGAGGTCGACATGACCAAGTACATTATTAAGGTCTTTATGGATGTGATGAAAAACTAGAGGAACAGTCTTTCCATCGCACTCCTTAAAAGCATCCTTACGAATGACTCGTCCATCTCCACACACGACATCGTTCTTGGTGACGTAACCACTAAAATCGTACATATGTCACCTACCCTTTACCTGTACGTTGTTTATAGATCGTTTGCGCTCTCTGCTTTATTTGTTGTTTTTCAGCATCCTTCGCAGACGAGTCTTTAACTTTACCGCCAAGAGAACGGATTTGGTTATTGAGCGATTCTTTCTCGTTCGCAAGAGATTCCTTAAGATCAGAACGAAGCTTAGAAATATCAGACTTGCTAGTCTCTCTAAGCGTCTTAATCTGCGTCTTAGCGGTCTCACGGAGCGACTTAATCTCGGTGCGATTCTTATCTCTAAGCGACTTAATCTCATTTCTGATTTCAGTGTTCTTAGCTTTTTGATTTTCAGAGCTACCTGTTAAGTATTCCTTAAGCTCTGCTCTGACTTTAGTGATAGAATCGCGCATAGATTGAGCATGCGCCGTTTTAACCTTCGATAAGGAATCCGTATAGCGAGCATTCTCAGCCGCTATAGAATCTGCGTTACGAGCAATTTCACGCCTAATCCTAGCCTTCTCGGCGGGGTCGGCATTCTTACCCATGGATTCAAGCCGCCCTCTAAGAGCAGCGTTCTTCTCACGAATTGGGTTATTCTTAGAGTCAAGCTTCTCTTTAAGCTGTTTAATCGAATTCTCTTGGTCTGCTTTTCGCTGTTCACGAAGACGTTCAATCTCAGCTTTTGTAGACTCTCGTTTAGCAGCACGTTCGTCTTTACCCTGCTGCGTGTTGGACTTAATTTGTCCTCGCAACGTATCGACGTTCGTCTTGAGCTGAGAGCGCATGTCTTCTGTGGTAGATTTAAGCTGAGCGCGAATAGATTCAATTTGGCTTTTTAGCTGAGCGCGCATGTCTTCGATTTGCATCTTGACTGCTTCTCGCTGTGCGCCTGTAGAGATTCGGTACTCTTCGCGAAGCTGGGCTATTTTCTCTTGGATAGCTTTACGCTCTTCCTTCGACATCTTATTCGATGAAGAACCGGAACCTCTACCCTTTCCCCCTGAGCTACCTTTACCGCCACCGCTACGGCCCTTTCCTCCGCCTCCAGAGCGACCTCTTCCACCACTCGACGACGAGGAGCCCGTAGAAGAGCCTGTGCTGGAGGATTGAGCAGTGAGACCAACCGAGCGAGATGAGCCTATAGAAGAACCCTTCTCACGCTCATAGCGTTCTTGTCGCTTTATAGGGTCGTAATACGGAGACGCATAGTTTCCATAAGGATTTGTCGTCCTTGCTTTACGACCAACAAGCTCGCGAGTCTTCATGTAGCGTTCATGACGCTTAACAGGGTCGTAGGTAGCTGGGTTGTAAGAATGCGCCAAAGACTTTTGAGCTATTCTATATACTACTTCACCCATATTACCCATCCGTTTCGTTCATGAGGCTTTCTAGCTCGGCATCGAACGCTTCAAGCTGTTCGAGATAATCAGCTAGTTCCTCTTCGCTCATCTGCGACGGGTCGGTTTCCGCTTGAGGAGCTTCCAATTGGTTCTCATTTTGACCAAGTCCTTCAGCCATAGGGATGGTCGCATTTGGGTCGTCAGCAATCGGGTTAATGTTCTTGTTAAGAAGAGCATCGGCACGTGCGTCATCAACAGGCTGAAAGCCGAGGATAGCACGGAACTCGTTAGAGCTAACAATCTCATTGCGAGTGAACATCTCTGCGATTTCGGCAAGCTGATTAACCGGTGCGAGACGGAACGGATCACGGAAGAAGCTGATTGCTTGTCCCTGTGAACGAGCGGTCTTGGTTAAGAACTTGCGATTGAACTCGTCAACGAACGCCGAAAGAATTGGCTCTAGAGAACGGTTATAGTATTGGAGCATGACCATCTCATCGGCGGTACCGTTAAACACCTCTGGGGTAAGACCAAGCTGAGCATAAAGCTGGTCTGTGAAGTATTGAATCTCCTCGATGAGTTTGTTCTCAAGAGGACGATTCAACTGAGTAATCTTCTCAGTTGCGTCCATATAAGCGACGCCATACCTCGAATCGACCAACTGCATCTCAATGTCTTTAATGCGCTCTTTAGCCTTCTCTTCACGAGATTTGCCCTTGACGCTGTATGGGAGCTGAATAATAAGATTTAGCTTATCGGTATTCTGCTTTTCATCGGTAGCATCAAGAAGAGCCAGCTTATACTTAAGGCGTTGAAGAGTTGAGTTAGGTTTGTTCATAACCTCGTAGAACGGGTTTTCAACAATAGCGACTACAGACTTTGGTAAGGTAATTTCCTCACGTCGTCCGTTGCGGTCGTTGTAAACCTCAACCCTAACGTCCTCAGGATACCATTGGGTAATGCGCCCAACTCTAAGAGAAAGAATGTCATAACTATTTGATTTGGTTATGTCATACGTAGTGTCGACCGGCACAATTGCAACTACACCTTCATCTAACAACGACAGAACCGCGTCGACCATAAATTCGCGAGCCGTCTGGTCAATGTTTGCTGAAAGTCGCAAACAGTTATTCAGTTCAGACTCGATTGGTGAAAGATACTTTCCATTTTGATCGACACGAGCGTGTTGAAGATTGATGGCCGCTACGTCAACCGCAATTCGGTTGTAGATAGACGCGATAATAGTACGTTCGCTACCTAGTCGTAAACGCGTACGGTCTTCACGGTACGTAGAAACATAACCCAGGTTAGGAGATGCAATGTACTCTGCGTCACCTTTCTTCTCCTTGGCTTTGAACGCATTCCATGCGCTGCTAAAGCGCTCTCGAATAGTAGGGTTCGGCATATGTCACCTCCTTAAAGATTTAATGGCTACTCTTTAAGCATCTTGTCAATCTCAGAAATTTTCGTTTCTTTTCGATCGGCAATAAGCTTATTCGTATGCTGTGCTAATTTATAACTTCCATATATAGCTCCACCAGCAGCGACACCGACGATACCACCATACGCAATAGACGTCGCCTGTGCTAACGATGCCGCAGAAGCTAATGACGGAGTAACGCCCATATGAATAGCCGCGTTCATATAAGGAGCCATTGCTACAGTATACGTTGTGTTTGCAGCCGATAATCCACTAGCAGCTCCACCTAAAATACTAATCGGTTTAGATAGTCTTTTGCTTTGTTTTTCTTGACCACGGAAAATATCTCGTGTGTCTGTTAGACGTTCGCGTTTCTTAGTTAACGATTTTCCGTATCTCTTTCGACCTTCAGTGGTCAAGGTACCATCTTCGTTCTGATACCGTCTAACGCCCCATTTTTGGCCTAAGATGCCGTGATGCTCTAGAGCATCCTCGTTCATCATGATAGCTCTATATTCCATCACTCAAACAACTCTCTATTCACTGACCAAGAGACATATGCGTCCATCGCTGCTGATACCGCGTCAATCTTTTGGTCATAACGTGTCTTTAACAATTTGCGATTACCATTCGTGTCCTCTATAACTATAGCGTTGCCCATACAAAAAGACATAAGACTCTCGTCGAAGTAAAATACTCTATCCTCAGCTAGCTTTTTAAGCTCACCAAGAGGAACGGACTCAGTCTTAGAGCCCTGTATGACTTTAGTTATACCATAAGGACCGTTCTCGGTTTCCCACCTATCAACAAATTGTTTTGCATTATATGGGTCGTAACCGAAAGAACGAACATCGTAATCGCTATTTAGGATAAACTTGTCTAGGTCTTCATAGACATCCATCAAGTCAAGAATCGTTCCCTCAAGAACAACCAACGATCCTTCTTGAATAAATTCGTCATACTTAACTCTCATGGCTCCAGGGAGACGGTCATAGGTTCGAGAGGTAATATAGCACCTTGTCTTTACACCAAAACTTCCGTTAAGTGGGAAGAGGAATGTAAATGCACAGAAGTCGTCACCTTGAGAAAGGTCACCGCCAAGAGCACAAGGCATGCCCCAGTAATCTCTCTTACTATGAGGAAGAGTTTCTTCGTACCTAAAGAAGTATGTATAACCCTCCATTGGGATTCCAAAACGCTTAGCCAAAATATCGTTACGTGCTGCTGGAGACTTCTCAGCTCTGTCTACGTCAAGCTGGTACGTCTCATAGCTAACGGTAATTCCAATATTCGGCTGAGCTTTTGCCCACATCTCAGGATTACCAACTTCTTCGACGTTATCTAGACGATAGTAAAATATCGATACATGAGGGTTGTCGTATTCGCCCTTAAGCATCTTCATCAATTCCATTTTGACTGTGTCGCCAGAACCATTTCGAACAGTTCCTTCTGAACTTGTGGCCACAATCAAGTAATCGTCCATCTTAGATGCGCCCTGTTCAAGAGCACCCATAACGTCTTCTCGTACATCTCCTGAAAGCCATTCGTCAATGGTACTAATCTTTGGACGAAGACCTTGAAGTTTATCGATTGACATAGGTCGTGATTCGAGCAACGAACCAGTTAAAAAGTTTTCAATGCCCTTTTTGGTTGAAGCTAGCTTTTGTCTATTTGCCCTATTCCCAGTAGTGTTCTGAAGAGAACCCTCGGTCAGGAATTTGAATAAAGGACCACGAGCTCGTGTGATAGCAGTCCTGATGGGGGAAAGAACCTCCTCGGCTTGCTTCATCGTCGGAGCAGTCGTGACTTGGTGCGTAGTATCAGTATCGACATTCAAGAAAAAGTTTTGAATGGTGGATGCATACATTGACTTTGCAGCACCTCGTGCTACGATAAGATACTGCTTATTCCGCAAACGCTTTTTACGAATTCGTCGAATCCAACGCCAATGACCATTCTCATCTGGCTCATACACAGAGCGTTCAACAAAATAGCACCAACAAAAGATTTGCTCAGCCCATAGCTTAAAGGTGTCTAGTAAGAACAAGTCAGAGCCATCCGTTAGAGTACACTCATCTTCGCAAAAGCTGACGTACCCATCCATAGCCTTCTCGTCATAGTAGACTCCTGGGTTCGCTATAAGAGCATCGATACGATTCATCTCCATAGAGATTTCTTCGCAGACGGGTATGTCTCCTCGTAACACTGCATCTCGAAACATACCGTAGTATTTAGGTGTTGCAGTATTCGATAGAGCCATTCTCCCACCTTTAACTAGTTAGTCTTTTTTCTTTTTGTTGCGCAGTTCTTCTCTAGCTTTCTTAGCGTTATCTCTACTTGTCCGAGCGTCAAGATTTGCCTTAGCTATCGACTCTTGCTTCTTAGCTTTGTCGGCTTTCTCTTTAGCTCTATCCAATTGGCGGTCGAGGAAACTCTCGTTTTTCGCTTCGCTTTTTGAAGTATTAGAGCCGCTGTCATTAAGCCCTTCGAAGACGCCATCAACGACTTCTTTACCAATCTTAGTTACTGCTAAGTTGGTAACATTCTTAATGCCGTTTTCAAGACCTGCACGAACAGCTCGGTCAACCATCCTCTTTCCAGGGCCCATATTCTTGGTCCGTTCGAGGTCAGCTAACTCGATTTCTTTCTTAAGACGATTAATGCGGTCGTTAAGCTGCTGGTCGCTTAAGTCTGCAAACCGTCTATGCTGACCCTTATCGCTTTTGCCATCAGGGTCTTTAGTCGATTCGTTAACTCCAGTCTTTTTAAGCCGTTTAAGCTCTTCGCGTTTAGCCTTGTAATCGTTCTTAGCTTTTTGCTTTCGAATCTCAGCGTTAAGTTCTGCGTTTGTAGGAGCAACTTTCTTTCGAATCGCAGTCTTGACTTTACCAGCTGTAGACTTTGCTTTATTCCTTGCAGCACCTACTCCATAGTGAATTCGACCAAGAGGAGTTAAAGAGCCGTCCGCGTTTTGGTATTGGCGAACGCCCCACTTCATACCTTTAGTTCCATGGTGTGCTAAGGTATCGCCATAGTTGTATACATAATCACTCATCAGTCACCTCCTCTAAGTCATCCTTAGCGTCCGCGTCTAAGAGTATACGCCATTGAAACTCATCTATCTGATTTCTCAGCGCCTCAATGACTTGAGGATTAGTTGGCGGATCGAAAAGCATTCGAACACGCATTTTGACATACTGAGAGACACCACCTACAAGCTTTGCTTCGACTATGTCTTGCCAAGTTTGCTCTGCTGATGTGATAGTAAACGCGCTCTCAGGTCCTATCCCAAGTTGAGGTAGGACATATAGAACCGCGTTTATCGTCATGATTAGGTCAGAGTCAAAAGCTGTGTTCTCTACTTCGATTCCGCAATACTCTTTTACGCTATTTAGAATGCTATCCATTATTCCCCCAAAGACAAGTATCGCCAGGTCTTCGTTCCGTTACAATTTTAGGAAGAGTGTTTTTAGATCCGTAATGAATTGCGTTGTGTGTCTGTTGACTAACACAAATTAGATTCTCCGGATCAAAGCACACGTCTCGAAAGTTTTCTATGTCGTCAGCGGTTATTGGTATTATGTGATGGACATGTATCGGGGTGTATATCTCGTGTCCAATCATGCATAAGTCGCAACCGTTGTCTCGTAGAATAATATCTCGTCGTGTTCTTTTCCACTCTGGAGAATGATAGAACATTTGATTGAGATACCGTTCGTATCCGAAGGTATCCTCTCCGACTTTTCCTGCTAAGCTAAGGTATTCAAACCTGTCTTCGAACGTTTTGAGTTGAAGAACTCCTCTATAGGATTTCGACATCATAGTCATCATCCGACCCTGTGTATTTACGCATTGCGTTGATTGCATTTGCGTAAAGTTCCTCGCTTCTTTGATTCGATTGGACTGCGTCAGCCTTAGCCCGAAGGAATTCCGTCTCGCTCTTGAGCTTCTCTATCTCAAGCTGTTGCTTGGTTGAAGCCAATTTGAGGAAATGAGTAATCACAGAAGGCGAAGCAGTGCCGTCTTGGAGCTGACGTTCAGCTAAATCGACTGCCGCCGCTATTAATTGGTTCTCTCTAGCCTCTGGAGTCTGCGCTGGCGGTCTCTTTCTAGGCACCTTTACCTCCTTCTGTTTAGGTAGTTCTGAAATATCCGATAGTTCTATATAGTTTTGTAAGGGTTTTAAGTAGTTTTTGTAGGGAATTCACGAGTTTCTGTCAGTGGGTACAGCAGGTTAGGAGAGAAAGGTAGAACTCCGTAAGTAAACAAACCAAGAACAGGATAGGGGGCTCATGAACTCCCTACAAAAACTACTCGAAAGAGGGCCCAATCCGGGACTCAAAATACCCACCGGGGGATTTTTCAAG
>RHMF01000555.1_pt1 | contig 16162 bp, 11 predicted proteins | sample 5365151 | NCBI WGS metagenome assembly RHMF01 (sample SAMN10266501, study PRJNA497801) | feces metagenome | isolation source: feces | host: Bos taurus | place: China: Prairie of Fairy Mountain | collected 2017-08-14 | reverse complement strand
AAATAAAAATATTTACAGACTTGAAGAATATTGGGCATTAGATGCAAACTTCACTTTACAATATGTATGTGATTATGAATACAATTATGTGGATATTGACGCAGTTGGTCTTGCCGATGTAAAGGAATTGCCTTTAAATATCTTTCCTAATCCAACAAAAGATGTAATAATTCTTTCTGGATTAAAAGAAGGTGTTTACAATATGGAGGTTATGGATATGTCTGGTCGTGTAATGATTACAGACAATATCACAAACAATTCTCTAATAGATCTTTCTTCTTTACAAAAAGGTTGCTATGTTGTAAAGGCATCAAATAACGATTCAACCTATTCATCAAAAGTAATAGTGAAATAACACTACAATATTAAAAACAGAAAAACTCGTAAGTCAAATTACTTCTAAGACTTACGAGTTTTTTTTCTTTACTTTTTTAAATTTTTTCTTTGATTTTTTATTTTTTTTCTTTGATTTTTTTCTTTTTTTCTTTGAAAAAATTCCGTAATTGCAAAATTATATCTACCTTTGCAAATTGAATTGTAGTGATTTATCACTTATAAAAAGTAAAATTATTTAAGAACAACAAAAGATTAATACAAATATGAAGAGAAAAATTTTAGCAATTATGATTTGCCTTGGTTTTTGCACAGTGTTATCAGCACAAAGGCCTCCAAAACCTACCGAAAATCCAAGTGGAGATACCGTAAGAGGAATAAATAGACAATATAATCCACCTCTTGCACCTGCTACTTTATTGTTATTAGGTTTAGGAGCATCTGTTACAGGATATAGAATTTATAGAAACACAAAACAAAATAACGATTAATATTATGAAAAACATTAAGAATTTTATAGTTTTGTTAATAATTGTGCTTTTCACAATACCTACAATAGCACAAACAACATATAAAGTTGAACCTTATGAATACGAAGGTAATACCTATACCATTGTCTATAAAGTAACTCTACCACCAACTTCACTTGGAATAGTAAACACTATAAGTGATATTATAGACCTTATAAATAATGATGCTGGTTCTTCTAATAACTACAATTTAATTTTTAATGGAAATTTAAATTTTTCTGGACAAGATTTAACAGGAATCACGCCAACATTAACTACTATTAATGGAACATTAACTGTTGGTGATGTAAATATTGGAAGCATAATTGTTAATGGTACACTAAAAGCTAATAATTTAACTATTAATAGTGGGAAAACTCTAAGAGTATATAATAACAAAATATTAAAAGTTACAGGTTATACAAATCTTGGAAGTGAGAATGAGTATTTTTCACCTAATTCAATCATTATTGGTATAAATAGACAATACACAAAAACTCTAACATTAGAAGGAGGAATGTGGAACACTATAGGTTTTCCTAATGATAATGGTATAACTCATCTTGCAACAGATGGATTACCAGAAATTTGGGCTCTTTCTTGGGACTATACTAATAATACATGGAATGATACTTATCTTACGATATATAACTACACTAATTTTCACACACAAAGAGGAAAAGGTTTCTTTGCTTTTCCTGAAATTTCAGAATCAGCAACAGGAAACTATTCTATAACATTAGAAGCTACAAATGCAGATCATGTTTTAACCTATCCTGGACCAAGAAGAAGTAGTTATGAATGGTTTTGTTTAGCAAATCCTTTCACTCACAGCATTAAGATTGAAGAGTTTTTAGATAAAAATACTGTTCAAGGAGGAATAGTTTATCTTGATAACGGAGAGACTTATCGTTCAGAATACATCGGAATTATAAAACCTTTACAAGGTTTCTTTGTAAACATAGCTGAAAATCCTACAATAAACTTTAAATTAGATGAATTATTTTACCCTTCTTCGGCTAAATCGGAAGTTGAAGAGGTTGTTAATTACATAGACATTGATGTTCTTACTGATGATTATGCTGTTCCTGTAACTTTCTTACATAAGGAAACTGCTTTGGCTGAGTATGATATTTTTGATGCTGATAAAATGTTTGGAAGTGGTGCTGTTGCTGAGCCTTATTTTGTATTGGGAGAAAGAAATCTTTGCATTGAGGCTGCAAACACTTTGCCTTACACTGCTCCTATGAACATTAAATCGGGAGAAGCTCGCAATGTTCAAATTGTTGTTTCGCACATTCCTGAACAATATGAAGTAACATTAGTTGATGGTGAAGAAGAAATTGCTTTGGAAGCAGGAGTTGCTTATGAAACTATGATTGCAAGCGGAGAAAATGAAGACCGTTTCAAAGTAATCGTTAATAAGAAAAACAGCGTTTCAATATCTGATGTAGAAAACGTATCGGAAATTTTTGTAAGAAATCTAAATCGCAACATAATCATTGAAGGTGGAAAGAACATATATACAGAAATCTTCAATATGTTAGGACAAAAAGTGTATGAAACAGCAGATAGAAACTTTATGCTTAACAAGGTTGATGCAGGTGCATACGTTGTGAAGGTAAAAGATGGAAACTCTGTAAGCACAACAAAGATTGTAGTTAAATAATACAAACACTTCACATAAAAACAACGCTCGTAAGTTAAACTTCTAAGACTTGCGAGCGTTTTTCTTTATTTTTTATTTATATTTGCAAAAATATTTATCGTAAATCAATGAAAAAAGCAATTCTTATCCTATTGGTTATGTCTTTTTGCGTGAGTTTGTCTCATGCACAAAGCAAAGCAGAAAAACGTTTTGAGAAAGCTGTGCAACTATTGCGTATTAATGAAGTAGAAAATGCACAAAAGGAATTATTATCAATAAGAGAAAAATATCCCGATTTTCTTTCTACTTACTTAGCTCTTTCGGAAATCTACATAGCTCAAAACAATATTGAGCAAGCAAAAGAAGAACTTTTAATAGTTTGGCAAAAGGACAAAACATTTGATTGTAAACTCTATCTTGATCTTGCAAGCATTTATTTATTAGAAGAAAAATACGATAGTGTTACATTATTTACAAGCACTATTCCTTGCAAGCGTTATCAAGAAGAGACTAAAAAGCTAAAAGAATTAGCAGATTTTCGCACTCTTCAAAAGAAAAATCCTGTTGATTTCTCTCCAAAGAATATGGGAAGTGCGATAAACACTCAATATGATGAGTATTTGCCTTGTTTAACAGCCGATATTTCACAACTACTCTTTACAAGAAGAAATAAAGGAGAGGATTTTTTTATTTCAGAAAATAAAAACGGAGAATGGACTATGGCAGAAAAACTACCAAGTTTATTAAACTCCGATTTTAACGAAGGAGCAGGAAGTCTTTCTCCCGATGGACGATTTATTTTCTTTACACGCTGTGGAGCAGATGATGGTTTAGGAAGTTGCGATATATATGTAAGCGAAAAAATAGGCGGTCAATGGCAAGAACCTAAAAACTTAGGAGCAAATGTCAATTCAAATGCTTGGGATTCTCAACCTTGCATTGCCTCAGATGGCAGAACTCTTTTTTTTACCTCTAATAGAGCAGGTGGAATTGGTAAAGCTGATATTTATTTCTCTTACTTAAAAGACAATGGTGAGTGGACAAAAGCTAAAAACTGTGGAACAAACATAAATACGATAGGAAATGAAATGTCGCCTTTTGTTCATCAATCAAATTCTGTGCTTTATTTTGCAAGTGATGAACTCATTGGCATGGGAGGTTTTGATTTGTTTTATTCAAAAATAGAAAACGGAAAATTTCAACAAGCAATAAACCTTGGTTATCCTCTAAACACTTCAAAAGACGAAAATTCTCTCACTCTATCTGCAAGAGGTGATTATGCAATTTATTCTTCTGACTTAGATCTTTATTACTTTACAATGCCAGAAGAAATAAGACCGGTAGCTGCTTCTTACATAAAGGGAAATATTCTTGACAAAGAAACTCAAATGCCTTTGAATGCACGTTTGCAAATAAAGAATCTTTCAACAGGAAGGGTTGCTCACGAAAGTTTTTCTGATGAAAAGACAGGCGAATTCCTTATCTGTCTTGCACAAGGAGAAGAATATGCTTTTTCAATTGCGTGTGAGGGCTATCTTTTCTATTCGGAAAACTTCTCAACCTTTGAAGATAAGCAAGAAAGACAAATCTTCCTTACTCCTATCAAAGCGGGCGAAAGCATTGTTTTGAAAAACATCTTCTTTGAGACTAACTCTCACTCTCTACTTCCTACATCTTTTGCTGAATTGAACACTCTTATAGAATTAATGCAAAAGAATCCTTCTTTGAAATTAATGGTTGAAGGACACACCGATAATATTGGTAAAGAAGAACTCAACATAAAACTCTCTCAACAAAGAGCTGAGGCTATTGTTTCTTACTTAACTGAAAAAGGAATAGACCCTTCACGTCTAAAAGCTAAGGGATATGGATTTTCTAAACCGATAGCAGACAACAATACCGAAGAAGGAAGAGCGATGAATCGTAGAACTGAAATAAAAATCATTGAATAAATGGAGAAAACTTTTAATTTAGACAACATAGACCTTAGAGAATTTTGGGGAATTAACAATAAGAATTTCCGTTTCTTAGAAAACATTTTTTCTTCTCTTAATCTTTTGGAACGAAGTAGCAAATTAGTGATAAGTGGAGAGGAAAAAGAAATTAATGATTTTGAAAAATTTTTCAATAACCTTGTAGTTGCATACGAAAATCAGGGCTATATTGATGAAAAGATAATAATGTCTGTCTTACAACAAAACGAATATTTCAAACAAAAAGAAGAACAAATACTTGTTTATGGAGATAACGGACTAAGAGTAAAGGCAAGAAGCGAAAATCAAGCAAAAATGGTTAAAGAAAGTGAGGAGAATGATATGATTTTCGCAATTGGACCTGCTGGAAGTGGAAAAACCTACACAGCAGTTGCGCTTGCTGTTAGAGCTTTAAAGGCAAAAATAGTAAAACGCATCATTCTTACTCGTCCTGCTGTGGAAGCCGGTGAAAATCTCGGTTTTCTTCCTGGTGATTTAAAGGAAAAACTCGATCCTTATTTACAACCGCTTTACGATGCTTTAAGAGATATGCTTTCTCAACAGAAATTAGAATCGCTTATACAACAAGGCGTAATTGAAATAGCACCTTTGGCCTTTATGCGTGGAAGAACTCTTGATAATGCTTTTGTTATACTTGATGAGGCACAAAACACTTCTATGGAACAATTGAAAATGTTTCTTACTCGTATGGGTAGAAACTCTAAATTCATAATTACAGGAGATATAACGCAGATTGACCTTCCTAAAAATCAAACCTCAGGACTTCTTCCTGCGATTGAGAGATTAAGAAACATAAAAGGAATAGCTATCATTGAGCTTCAAGCCTGTGATATTGTGCGTCATAGACTTGTAAGTAAGATAATAGAAGCCTTAGATTAAGAAAAGCAATAAAACAAAAAAGGAAAGCATTTTTAAGTGCTTTCCTTTTTGTTATCCCGCAAAGATTCGAACTTTGAATGACTGAACCAAAATCAGTTGTGTTACCATTACACCACGGGACAATCTGCATTTCTTAAAGGGTTACCCCCTCATTTGCGTTTGCAAAGATAGATACTTTTTTTATTCCCACAAAATTTTTCTTACATTTTTTACTTATTTTTTTTCTTACTTACTGATATACAGCTAAAAAAAATAACAAATAATTCATTTCATAATATCAGAAAAAAAAGTCTTTGTTTTTTAAAATTTTTTCAAAGAAAAAATATTTTTTTTCTTTACTTTTGCAGAAGCATTTCTTAGAAGAAAAAAACTATGGAAAACACTGATAAAAACATTCTTCAAATTGAGGATTTACACATAAGTTTTCAACGCAATAAATCTTGGCACGAGGTTGTTAAAGGAATTAATTTTGCTTTAAAAAAAGGTGAAACCTTGGGTTTAGTTGGCGAAAGTGGTAGCGGAAAAAGCGTTACTTCTTTGGCTATTATGGGACTTTTAGATAGAAAAAAATCAAAAATTGAAGGTAATATCCTCTTTGAAGGTAAGAAAATATCAATGATTTTTCAAGAACCTATGACTGCTTTAAATCCTGTTATGAAGTGTGGAAAGCAGGTTATGGAAATGGGTGTTAGTAAAGAGAAATGCTTATCTTTATTTCAAGAGGTGAGTTTGCCAAATCCTGAAAAGATTTTTTCTTCTTATCCTCATCAGCTCTCAGGTGGGCAAAGACAAAGAGTGATGATTGCAATGGCTCTTAGTTGTCAGCCTGATATTCTCATTTGTGATGAACCTACAACTGCTCTTGATGTAACTGTGCAAAAGACTGTCTTGGATTTAATTAAGCAACTACAAAAAAAATATAACATAGGCGTTATTTTCATTACGCATGATCTTGGTGTTGTAAGTCAAATTGCCGACAAAGTTGCTGTGATTTACAAGGGAGAGATTGTGGAAATGGCAAATAAGGAAGAGCTTTTCTCTAATCCGAAACACCCTTACACGAAAGGGCTTATTGCTTCACGTCCTCCTATGGATTATCGTCCTAAAAAACTTCTAACGGTGAGTGATTTCCTTTCAGAAAACAATTTGCAACAAGATGTAGAAACGCAAAGTGAGAGAGAAGTCAAACATAAAGAGATTTATTCTCACCCTCCTATCTTACAAGCAAAGAATATTCACATTAAATATGGTAAATTTACTGCAATAGAAAGCCTTAGTTTTGATTTATATAAAGGAGAAACTCTTGGACTTGTTGGAGAAAGTGGTTGTGGAAAGAGCACTTTGGGATATTCTTTGATGAATTTGATTGAAAATGCAAAGGGAGAGATTTATTTTGAAGATAGGTTGATTTCCAATTTAAAGAAAAGGGAATTAAAACTCCTAAGAAAAGATATTCAAATCATTTTTCAAGACCCCTACTCTTCTTTAAATCCTCGTCTAACGATAGGAAAAGCAATTGAAGAGCCGTTGATTGTTCATAAAATTGAGAAAGATAAAACAAAACGCAAAGAAATGGTTTTACAAATCTTGGAGAAAGTTGGCTTAGAAAGAGAGCATTTCAATCGTTATCCTCATGAGTTTTCGGGCGGTCAAAGACAAAGAATTGGCATTGCAAGAGCCTTGGTTTTAAAACCTAAGTTAATTATTTGCGATGAAAGCGTTAGTGCGTTAGATGTAAGTGTGCAAGCTCAGGTTTTGAACCTTTTAAACGATTTGAAAAAAGAGTTTTCTTTGACCTATATCTTTATTTCTCACGATTTAGCAGTTGTAAAATATATGGCTGATAGAATGATGGTAATGCGTAGAGGTAAAATAGAAGAATTATCGGAAGCTGACAAGATTTATGAAAATCCTCAATCGGAATACACGCAAAGATTAATAAGTTCTATTCCTAAATAACGCTTTAATCAAAAAAAAGCCTTATATTTGCAAATTGATAAAAAATATAAATTTATGAGTTTTATTGAAATTAATTCTGAAATAGGAGAATTAGAAGGTGTTATACTCCATACACCGGGCGTAGAAATTGAAATGATGACGCCAAATAGCATACAAGAAGCTTTATATAGTGATTTACTTAACTTAAAAATAGCATCAAAGGAATACTCTAATTTCTCAGGAGTATTAAACAAATGGACAAAGACTTATCAAGTAAAAGAATTACTTGCTGAAATATTATTGAATAAAGAAGTAAAATCTTCACTTGTTAGCAAGATTCTTGCAGCAGAAAAAAAAGAAGAATTATTTGCTGAATTGATTGAAAAAGACAATACAGAACTTGCAACCATTCTTATTGAGGGTTATAAAAAAGGAAATGGCTTTGCTCTTAATCCTTTGTATAACCTTTTCTTTACTCGCGATGCTTCTTCAAGCGTTTACGACAAGGTATTGATCCACTCTATGAGTACAGATGTTAGAGATAGAGAAAGTTTTGTTATGGAAGCTATCTTTAAAAATCGTTTCTCAACAGAAACTATTAACCCAAGAGTTTGCGAAGGTGCACATACAGAAGGTGGTGATGTATTGATAGCAAGAGAAGATGTTTTATTTATTGGTAATGGTTGTCGTACAAATAAGGCTGGTATTGATTTTCTAACAAAGTATTACGCTGCAAGAAAAGAAAGACAACATATTATTGTGCAACAATTGCCTGAAAAACCAGAATCATTCATTCACCTTGATATGGTATTTACTATGCTTGCTAAGGATAGATGTATGATTTATGAACCTATAATAAGAAATAGTTTAGGTAAGTTTGCTGTAACTCACATTGAAATTGACAACGGTCAAATCTATTATCACCAAAGAAATAATATGTTGGAAGCAACAAAGAAATTAGGTTTTGATTTTGAACCTGTTTTATGTGGTGGAGATGATTACTTATATCAAGACAGAGAGCAATGGCACTCTGGTGCAAACTTCTTTGCTTTGGGTGAAGGCAAGATTTTAGGTTATGCTCGCAACACTCACACAATAGATGCTTTGAATAATGCTGGTTTTGAAGTATTGAGAGCAGAAGATGTGTGTGAGGACAAAGTAAATATGAGAGATTACGAAAGATTTGTCGTTACATTTGATGCTGCGGAGCTTCCTCGTGGAGGTGGTGGCGCAAGATGTATGACAATGCCTATAAAACGTAAAAAAGTAAATTGGTAATTTTTATATTTTATAATAAAAAACATGAAGAAATACACATTAATCAATAATGTATTAGGTTGGGTTATTTTTCTAATCGCTACAACCGTTTACCTTATCACAGCAGAGCCTACTGTTCCTTGGTGGGATTGTGGAGAATACACCGCAACAGCAGATAAACTTCAAGTAGGACACCCTCCTGGAGCACCTACTTTTCAATTAATCGGCTCTTTATTTTCTAATCTTGCAGGCTCCGACACAAGTTTAGTGGCTTATACTATGAATGCTATGAGTGCAATTTGTAGTGGCTTTACTATTCTTTTCCTTTTCTGGACAATCACTATGCTTGCTAAGAAATTAGTAAAGAATAAGGAAGAAATGACATTAGGACAAATGATTGCAATCTTTGCAAGTGCTGTTGTTGGAAGTTTAGCTTATACTTTCTCTGATACTTTCTGGTATTCGGCAGTGGAAAGTGAGGTTTACGCAATGAGTAGTTGCTTTACTGCGATTTCTTTCTGGGCAATCTTGAAATGGGAGGCTGAGGCAGATGACTCTCACAATCTTCGTTGGTTGATTTTGATTGCTTTCTTGGTTGGAATCTCTATTGGAGTTCACCTTCTTAACCTTTTGGCAATCCCTGCTATTACGTATGTTTTCTATTTCAAAAAATATCCTAATGTAGAAAAGAATAAAAAACGCAATTTCATTTTAGTTGGCGTAATTTCTATGCTACTTGTTGCTGTTATTCTTTATTTTATAGTTCCTTACATTGTTATTTTTGCAGGTAAATTTGAAATCTTCTTCACAAACTCAATAGGTCTTCCTTTCAACACAGGAACTATTATCTATTTTGTGCTTTTGATTGGACTTCTTGTTGCTGGTGTGTGGTATTCTATTAAGAAACAAAAAGTAATTCTTAACACTGCTTTACTTTCTGTTTTGTTTATTTTGATAGGTTATACTACTTTCTTTGTTTTAGTAATACGTTCTAATGCAAATACACCTATTAACGAAAATGCTCCTAAGGACGCTACTGCCCTTCTTACATATCTTAACCGTGAACAATATGGTTATACTCCTCTTTTCCATGGTCAATATTACAATGCTATGGTTGTTGATCAAGAAGAGGGCACTTCAAAATACATAAAAGACAAAGAAAACGGAAAATATATAGAAGTAAAACAAGGTGGTAAGATAGTCTACGAGTCAGATAAGACAACTATTTTCCCTCGTATGTGGTCGAATGACGAAAGTCGTAATCACCCTACATATTATAAGATGTGGGCGGGTATAGATGAAAATTCTGACAGAAAACCAACCTTTGCCGAAAACTTAACCTATTTCTTCCGTTATCAAGTCAATCACATGTATTGGCGTTACTTTATGTGGAACTTCGCAGGAAGACAAAACGATATTCAATCTCATGGTTTGAATCTTTCTGGCAATGAACCTACAAATGTAAGCAATGGAACTAAGGATTTATTGCATGGAAACTGGATTACAGGTATTGATTTCATAGATGAATTGCGTCTTGGACCACAAGATAATCTTCCTGGTGATTTAGCAAACAACGCAGGAAAAAACAAACTATTCTGTTTACCTTTATTATTAGGTTTAGCAGGTCTTATTTTCCACATAAAGAAATCTCCAAAAGATTCTTTTGTAGTCTTTTTGTTATTCTTTATGACTGGTTTAGCAATAGTTCTTTATCTTAATCAACCTCCTGCTCAACCAAGAGAAAGAGATTACGCTTATGCAGGCTCATTCTACGCCTTTACTATTTGGATTGGTCTTGGAGTTTATGCTCTTTATGAATGGACTAAAAAGATTAAACAAATTCCTGATGTTGCTCGTGCAGGAATCATTGGAGCTGTTTGCTTGTTTGCAGTACCTGTGCTTATGGCATCAGAAGAATGGGACGATCACGATAGAAGTGGTAGATATATGGCAAGAGAATTTGCAAGAAACTACCTTGAAAGTTGTGAAAAGAATGCAATTCTTATAACATTTGGTGATAACGACACCTTCCCTCTTTGGTATGCACAAGAAGTTGAAGGAATACGCACTGACGTAAGAGTATTGAATTACACTTTATCAGGAATGCATTGGTATGTTGAACAACTTTACAACAAGGTTTATGAATCAGACAAATTACCTTTCACATTAGATAAGAAATATTACGGATTGGATTTAGATGTATCATTAGTTACTCCAAGCAATGAGCCTTATAGAGAAATAACAAGTGTTTTAAATGATTTGAAAACCGATCCTAACACAACAACTTTTGATCCTAAGGGAGATTCTATAAAGGTTATTCCAACAAATAACTTCTATATTTCTTTCAATAAAGCAAAAGCTGCTGCAAATGGTATTTATCCAAAAGAATTAGTTGATGAAGAAGAAGGAAGAGTTGAGTTTTCTATTAATATTCCACAAGAATATCGTTATGAACAATTGATTAGAAACGAATTAATGCTTCTTGACATTTTGGGAACAAATCATTTTGAACGTCCAATCTATGTTATGAACCCTCGTTATTTGGCAAAGGTTTTCCCTAACATTCAACAATACATCAAACAAGAAGGAATAGTATTTAGAATTATGCCATATCCAACAGGAGGAGGCTTTAATACAGAGAAATCCTATAAACTTTTCACAGAAAAATTCGCTTGGGGTGGAGTTAATCAAGAAGGAGTTTACTTAGAAGAAGCTGTTTCGGTGAATAACTCAAAGAATATGAGAGGTAACTTTTCTATTCTTGCAAATCACCTTGTATCGCAAGGACAAATTGATAAAGCTATCAAAGTATTAGATAAAGCTGTTAAGGAATTCCCTAACGAAAAACTTCAATTTGACCGTTATGACATCGCTCTTGCAGAAGTTTACTTAAAAGCTGGTGAAATAAAGAAAGGTCAAGATGTATTAAATAAGATTATTTCTTACTATGTTTCTTATGTTAAATATCTTGAACAATTCAAAGGCAAGAAAGCAAAATCTGTTGAAGGCGAAAAACTTCTTTCAATCTATGTTTTAGCCGAATTAGGTGAATTAGCACAAAATTACAGCTTAAAAACAGAAGCAGAACTTGCACAATCGCTTCCACAAGTAACTGAAATAATCAATTATCGCCGTGCAGGAAGTCTATTAAACTCTTATGTAGCAAAATTAAATCAAGCAATTTCGTTACTTAATTCCGACAAAGCACAAGCAGAAAATGGTATTTTATCAGTTATTGATGAATTGAATAAAAATATTCTTTCAAGTGGCGATGAAAACTTAATTAGTCAAACAGGTCAAATCTTCGGATTTATCTACAACACTGCTTATAACAACTCTTTAACTAAGGTTCAAGAAGCATTAGAGACAAATCCTAAGATTAAAAACCTATTAAATTCATTAATGGCAGCACAATAACAATAACAAAACACATATTTAAAAATGAAAAAACAAGATTTAATATTTATTTTAGTAACACTTATTGTTGTAGGAGCATTTGTTTTTGTAGAACCTATTAACAATTGGTTTATGTCTTGGTCTTCTGCAAAAGATTGGCGTTATATGGTATTAGCATTCTTTAAGTTTGCAATTCTTGCAACAGCAGGAGAATGTATTGGATTAAGAATTAGCAAAGGAGTTTATAACGAAAAGGGATTTGGAATCCTACCAAGAGCATTTGTTTGGGGAATACTTGGAGTTGGAATCACAATTGCAATGACAGTTTTCTCAGCAGGTAGCTTTAAGGTATTAGGATATTTCGGTTTAAACATAAGTCCATTAACTATTGGAATGGAAAGTTTTGGTGTTCAATTGATTTACGCAATTACAGTATCTGTTTTAATGAACACTTTCTTTGCTCCTATGTTTATGACTGTGCATAAAGTAACCGATACACACATTCTTCAAACAGGAGGAACATTAAAAGGTTTCTTCTCTCCTATTCCTTTTGGAAACATAATAGCAAACCTTAATTGGAAAGTGCAATGGGGATTTGTATTCAAGAAAACAATTCCACTTTTCTGGTATCCTGCACACACAATCACATTCTTACTTCCATCAGAATACAGAGTATTGTTTGCAGCCTTATTAGGAGTAGCACTTGGAGTTATCTTATCAATAGCAAATTTAAAAAAGAAATAAAAAACATTTTTAAATGAAGAAAAAAATCTTTTTAGGTTTGAGTTTAGTTTGCCTATTCTCAAACCTTTTTTCACAAGAAAAGAAATTCGGTTTTGAATTCTACGGTTGGGTTAGCCCACAATATTTCATAAACTCTCACGAAATTGTAGAAGCACGTGATGGACAACTTTCACTTTATCCAAAACCTGCCGCTTATGATGAAAACGGCAAAGACAAAAACCAAAATACAAATCAAAACTTTTCAGCAGCAGCCTCACGTTTTGGAGCGAGAATATTCCTTAACGATATTCTCGGAGCAAAAGTAGTAGGAAATTTAGAAACCGACTTCACAGGACAAAGCGATGCAAATATGCACCTTTTACGTCTAAGACAAGCAAACGTAAAGATGAGTTGGGAAAATGTAAGTCTTACAATGGGACATGGTTGGAGTGCATTTTGCGTTCCTGAAATGATGCCTGCAATGCAAGACCTTAACAACGGAGCACCTTTTCACCCTTTTTCACGTCTTAATCACATAAGATTAGATTACTCACCTTTGAAAATTCTTAACATAGTTGCCACAGCAGGTTGGCAAAGAGACTATGCCTCAATAGGAATTGGTGGTGGAAGAGATTACAGACAACAATCCTTTGCCTCAATCCCAGAATTAAACCTTCAACTTCAAGTAAAAACTACTAATTTATTTGCAGGCGTTGGAGCAGAATACAAAGAATTAAAACCAAACAAAGATAAAGACGCCATTCTTTCTTCACTTGCCTACACTGCCTTTTTGAATTACAAAAACCAAGACTTTAATTTTAAACTACAAGCAATAAGTGGAGGAAACCTAAACGACTATTGTATGATTGGAGGCTTTTATGATTTTAACGGAAACTACACTCCAACAACAATAAACTCACTTTGGTGCGATGTATCTTACAGTCTTGGAAGAATAACTCCTGCACTTTTCATAGCAGGAGCAACACACGACTTTGACAGAACACACATCAACACTTACGGTTCAGGAATGAGCGTAGAAAACCTTTATCGCATAGCACCGAGAGTAGATTTCTTCCTTAACAAAGACCTTTTCTTCACCCTAACTCTCGAATACACAAACGTAAAATATGAAGACAGAGTTTGCGAAGATAGAATAGGAAATTACAGACTTGGAGTTTCATTATTATATAAGTTTTCTTCAAAATGAAAATACACTTTTACAAATACCAAGCAACAGGTAACGACTTTGTAATCATTGACAACAGAGAAGAAAACATAATCCTAAGTGAAGAAAACATACAATTCCTATGCCATAGACACTTTGGCATAGGAAGCGATGGATTGATTATTTTTGAAAATAGCGACAAAGCAGATTTCTCTATGCAATTCTTCAATCCCGATGGCAGTGGTGGAATGATGTGTGGCAATGGTGGAAGAAGCATTGTTAAATTCGCTGCCGACAAAGGAGTAATAAAAGACAAATGTACATTTCTTGCACCTGACGGACTTCACTCTGCAACAATAGAGGGAGAAAATATTAGTTTAAAAATGACAACCCCTACCCTATTTGAAGCACACGAAGACGGATTTTACATAAATACAGGAACATCTCACTTTGTTGTCTTTGAAAACAACTTAGAAGAAATAGACATCATAAAAAAAGGAAGAACACTTCGCTACGATGAAAGATTTCTCACCTACAAAGGTTGCAATGTAAACTTCGTTCAAGAAATCGCTGACAAGAATTTAAAAATACAAACCTACGAAAGAGGCGTAGAAGACTTAACCTTAGCATGCGGAACAGGCATTTGTGCCGCCGCCCTTACATATAGCGTAAAGAAAGGATTAGAAAACTCAAATCACACAATAAATATTTCCGCACAAGGAGGCAATTTACAAGTAGAATTTGAGAAAAAAGAAAACAACACCTTCAACAACGTCCACCTAATAGGCCAAGCAAAGAAAGTTTTTGAAGGAGAGATAGAAATTTCTTAGAAAATATTTATTACCTTTGCAGAAATAAATAGTAAATTATTGAATTATGATAGAATCTCTAAAAATTAAAAATTTTAAAAACCTAGATGGATTAGAAATTCCTAAATTATCTCAAATCAATCTTATTTCTGGAAAAAACAACGTTGGAAAATCTACCCTATTAGAAGCTATTGCTATTTACTCTAACCCTTATCAAATTATTGAAATATTAAAAAACAGAGGAGAATTTCCACCTTTTAAAGAAGATAACGAAAAAGAAAGAATAAATCAAAACACAGATGCCTTTTCATCACTATTTACCGATAGAAATGAAGAAGTTTCTGAAAATAATGTTATTGAAATTAGCGATAAAGGAAAGTCTTTATCAATTCAATTTTCATATTATAGAAAAATAACTGAGCAAAAAGATAGAGGGACAATAACTAAAACAGAACTTGTAAACTCAATAACCGATAACTCTTTAGATGATATTCAAAAAGCAATTATAATTACTAATCAAAACCCTATTAACTTATTTCTACCTTTAGATACAAGTTTCGGATTTTTATTAGACAAATTAGATTCAAATAATAATTCTAATACCATTATTAAATTAAATACAGAACCTTTAAATAACAGAAAAATAGCACAACTTTTTGACAAAATAACTTTTACCGAAAAAGAATATAGTGTAATCAAAGCACTACAAATAATTGAAAAAGACATAGAAAGATTAGGTTTCATAGGCGAATCTCCATACAGAGATAGAGTACCTATTGTAAAGCTAAAAGGAAGTGATAAAAGATTTCCTTTAAAGAGTATGGGAGATGGAATAAATCATATTTTATCTATTATTCTTGCATTAGTAAATTGCGAAAATGGTTGTTTATTGATAGATGAAATAGACAATGGTTTACATTATTCGGTTCAAGAAAATTTATGGAAAGTAATATTTGAATTATCTAAAAAATTAAATATTCAAGTCTTTGCTACAACTCATAGTAATGATTGCATAAATAGTTTTACAGAGGTTTTGCAAGAATCCGACAATGCCTCTATGGGTAGTTATTATAGAATACAAAAACGCAAAAGCGGAAAAATAGAATTAGTTGAATACAATGCAGAAGAATTATACTCTGCTTCCAAACACAATAGTGAAAGAAGATAAATATGGCTGAATATACTCAAAAATTATTTGTAGAAGGAAACGACGATTTTTATGTCATATCTTCTCTTTGCGAAAAATTCAAAATACAAGAGTCGTTTGAACCAATAAATTGCAAATGTGATAATCAATTATTAGAAAAATTATCTACTGATCTAAAATCTAATAATTTAACTACTATCGGTGTTGTTTTAGATGCTGATACCGATTTAGGCAAACGTTGGAACGAAGTTCGTAACATTTTAATAAAATCTGGAAAATACAATAATGTACCTGAGAATTGCGATAAAGCGGGAACAATTATTGAGCCTATAGAAGAAGATGATATAAAAATTGGAGTATGGCT
>RHMF01000553.1_pt1 | contig 16171 bp, 10 predicted proteins | sample 5365151 | NCBI WGS metagenome assembly RHMF01 (sample SAMN10266501, study PRJNA497801) | feces metagenome | isolation source: feces | host: Bos taurus | place: China: Prairie of Fairy Mountain | collected 2017-08-14 | reverse complement strand
AATGTGGGCGGTGGCAGCTGTGCGTGAAACATCGCAGCGGGGAGCCCGGCATCCCACAGCATACTGCCCGAGGCAACCATACCCACGATTGCCAAAGCTCTCAACAAATCTATCGCCGCTACACGTTTCATACTCTGCTGCTTATTCTGTTTGTTCTATTTGCGAATGTATCTCTTCTCCTTGAGATGCTTCACCCAAAGCATATATGCCTCGGGGTGGATGTGGATACCATCCTTGGTGAGCTCCTTACGCAACTCGCCCTGCTCGTTGTGCATTACGGGGCGTAAATCGACCCACACAACCTGCTTCTCGCGACACATCTGCTCCAGCTTGTCGTTCAGCTCGGCCATCTTCGACTGTTTGTTTTTGATGTAGTCGTAGGCCAGCACGTCGTTGTTGGGTGTAATCACACTCTGAATGTAAAGCTCACACTGCGGAACACGCTGCTTGATCATATCGACCATAGCAACAATGTTGGCAAAGATATCCTCCACAGCATAGTTTGCCGAGATATCATTCACACCACCCATAAAGAAAATCTTGCTGGGCTCCGCATCAAGATAGAGGGGCAGGCGGTGCAACATACCATAGGTATTATCGCCGCCGATGCCTCGGTTTACAATATTCTTCTCCTTGCTCAAAAAACTCCACCAGCCCTGCTCGGTGAGGCTATCGCCTATCCAGATGATAGCTCCGTGAGGGATGGGCTCCTCCTGGTGGGCAGCCATACGACAATCGTAATAGCTGCCACCAAATTTCGCTTTCTGTGCCATAGTGGGTATTGTAATCATTGTGGCCAAAGCCAGCAAAAACAATCTTTTCATTGTTCTGATATGTTTATGTTTTACTCCAAAGACTCCTTCACCTCGTCGATACCTGCCTTGGCGTACTGCCACAGATCACCCTTCTTGAGGTGAATCATATCAAAGAGGAAGTAACCGTCACAAGCGTCATAGCAAGCCTTTACAGAGTTGGTGATTGCCTGATACTCCTGATCGTCGGTATATTTGTCCGAAGCGTCCCAGTTACCTACATCGGGGCCACCGCATACCAGAGGACAGTCGTCGTTGGTATATTTCATAGCCAGCTGGCAGAAGCCCTGCATGGTCCACTCCGATGAGCCATATACGCCGCCCGGAGAGGCGTAAGCACCAATGAGCATGTGGTCCATAATATCGGCATAACCGAAGTTCTTGTACTCGGCTGTTGCCCAGCGTGGGAATGCTGTGCCTGTGTTGAAGTTGGGACTTGCCCAGTTCACACCCACATCGTAGTATGTGCTGTACCAGCCACCCACATATACACCGAACTTAATCGTGCTGTTAACCTCGCGTACAGCCTCCTTTGCCTTGGTCATAAAGTCGTGAATGGTCTTGGCACGGAACTCCAGCCACTTCTTCAGGTGCTTATGCTCGTAAGGCATATCGGCGTTGATAGTGCCTGTGAAGCCTGCGGGCAATACATCGGCATTGAAATCAACCTTCTCGCCTACATACTCCTCGAACTGCTCCTTTGTAAGGTCAGAGAAGTCACTCAACATAGAGTCGTAGCGACCACGGTCAAGGATGATACCGTCAAGGTCCTCGTAAGCGGCCAAATCTCTCAACAGGTTGCAGATATACTCCTGTACCTCGGGGTGTGAGGGGTTGAAGAAATAGGTAGTCTCGCTGCTGTCGAGTGTATTTACAAAGCCCGATTTGGTGTTGAGTACCGTAGCCCACTCCTTCTTGCTGCTGTCGCGTACAAGAACGCCCTGTGAGCCGAGGTTTGACTTGTTACCACCGACCATAGTGTTGAAGCCTGCGTGTATGCGAAGACCCAGCTCGTGGCCAATCTCGATAAATGCAGCCAGATAATCCCAGTCGGCAGTGCGGTTAATCTTACCGTAACCACCCGGCAACCAGGCACCCAACCACTTCACCTGATCGCAGTGGCTTGACTGGTAGAGGATGTCGCCGTTTGTGGGGCGAACATCGACAACGATGTCGGTAAAGCCGGTCTGCTTTGCAAGTGTGAGGTCGCGGCGGATGTTATCCTTGCTGTTTGCGAAGTCGGGGAAGTTGGCGGCAGCATCAACCCAGATATACATAGGATTGGTCAGCGGGCCCTCCGGAACGGGAGGTGCAGGAGCTACATCTGTCGTCATCTTGATAGCACTCACCGATGAACGGTCACCACTGCGAACGGCAGCGTAGATGTTGTAAGAGGTCTCCTCCCAGAGCTCCTCGATACGATAGGTCTTGCTCTCGGCAGCCTCCACCTGCACACCCTGTGCAAGCACCTCGGCAGCCGACAGCTGTACGTCGTCATCGTCGGTCTCGATGCAGAGGTAGGCACACTCTGTCGCATTCTTGGGTGTGATGGTGAACTCCAAAGCATACGCCTCGGCCTTCACAGCATCAATCTTCACTTCGGGCAACGCCTCCACGTCGGGACGTGCCGGGAAGTCGTAAGTAGGATTACTCTCGTTGTCGCAGCCAATCAGAGCAGCTGCCAAACCAATACAAAATAGAAACTTTTTCATTGCTTAATATGTTAATTATCATTGTTTTGTACCCATAGCCCCGATCAAGAGGCTATGGGTTTTATAGGGTCTTACTGGGCGATACAGTCAAACTGTACGCAACCAATATAACCATTACAGAACATATAGTAAGCATACATGAAGTAACCATCAGAAGTCACATGCAGCTTAACGTCCTGATATGAGTTACCGTTAGCACCCTCGTTGGCACGGCCACCATACAAACCATAGCCGCCTTCGCCACGATCCAGAGCCCATACAACGCAGTCGGGATCGAGTGACGCATCCAGCTCGAATGAGCCGTTGAAGGTCTGAGGATACTTCGCCTCCATAACCCATGCACCACCTGCGACACCCCATGTGAAGAATGACTCCATAGATGCCATAACGTAGTTCACACCATTGAAATTAATAGCATCAACAGCCTGCATACCCTCGTTGCCGGTCAATACACCCTTGATAGATGACAACATAGCGTTGCTGCTACCGCTGATCCAGCCAAGCTCATTTGCCGAGTAACCGCAAGCAAAGAAGTCAGCCGTAGCGTCGGTACCCAAGCGAATTGCATCACCATTGGTCCAGCCCTTGCTCATACCGCTGATCTGGCACCAGTAAGGTTTAGCATCAGCAACACCATCCTTCACAGTCCAAGTGAAGTTAGATGTTGTACCTGTTGAGGTCCAGCCGCAATATACCGCCTGAACAGAAGCATTGCCGTAAACATCGCCCCATACAGAGAGGTGCTTACCGAGAACATCACTTGTTGCGTGCTCGATGAAGAGCTCCGGTGTAGAGTTGATGTCACGCATACGCCATACGCGGAAGATACCGCCGTCATCGGGGATGTAGTTGTTGATGACGATGTGGCCCTTATGGTCAGATGTTATGTAGTAATTTGAGCTTGCACCCTTCACCGAACCGATGTTAAGAGTACCAAGACGCTTACCACTCTTTGCATCGAGGATGATAGGATCCTCACCGCGGGTATTGATGATAACATACTCGTCGGTAGCGGCGATACCTGTTGTCATGTTGAGCACTGATACACCGGCATCCTTAAGCTTGATGTTCCACAGGACCTTTGCACTCTCGGGACGAATACCCTCGGGATGACGTGCAGGCTCGGTCTGCTGCAATGTCCACTCACGCTTTGTGACACCATCCTGTGCGATTACGGTGAACTTCTTGGGCTCGTCGGTAGAGCACCAGAAAGCTGTCTCCGATGGGTCGGGCACGATGCGTGCATGGGGCGAGAGTACTACATCAGCAAAGACATTCTGCAAGTCGTTGAAGTAGATAAGCGATGCGGTAGCACCATTCTTGTCGATCAACGCCGAGATGCCCAGGTCGCGGATTGTGAAGCTCTCAATATCGCAGGCATTATGCTTTTTGAGCTCTGCCTTGATAGTCCAGTCACTCTTCTGCTTCTTCTGGTCGGTCAGTGTAACGGTATAGGTCTGTGTGAGATCTATTGTTACGAGCTTCGGCGAGATGTAAGCATTGTCGTCGAGGTTGAACTGAATCCAAACCTTCTTGTAATCCTCCAGGTCGGTTACTACATCCGACTCCACAGGGATATTATAGGGCACCTGAATAGTGATAACATGATTCTCATAGTCAATAGCACTATTGAAGCGAGCATTTGCATCAGCCGTGTGGTAACCATCCCAAGTGGGATATACAAGCACATTATTGATGCCCTTCTTGGTAGCCGCAGGTGTAAGGTCCTCCGGCTCTTGGCACGCCGTCATAGGGAGTACGACTGCCATCAACATCCAAAATATTATCTTTTTCATAGAATTAGCTATTAGAAGTTCCACTCATCAAACTGTTGTATAGCGTTGTTATTCTGCAACTCGGCATTAGGAATAGGCAGACGATACATACGAGAAAGGAACTTACGATCCTGGCCGTCGCAATCAACATAAGCGTAGCGGTAGCCAGAGCCCTCCTTTGTAATCTTCAAGCCGTGAACGCGGTAGCCATTGTAAGCCTCCTCAGAGAGTCTCCAACGACGCATATCCCACCACAGGTGGCCCTCGTATGCGAGCTCAATCTTACGCTCGTGACGCAACGCTGCGAAGCAGTCGTCACCCTCCAATGTAAGGTCGGTAGGAAGACCCACGCGTGAACGTACCTGTGCGATGTAGCCCATTGCAGTACCATACTGACCCAGCTCATACTCAGCCTCGGCAAGGTTCAGAAGCACCTCTGCCAGACGCAACTCAACCCATGTAGAGGTTGATGCAACGCTTGTAAGGTTGGTGTTTGTCTCCTGACGGAACTTACGCATATAGTAGCCTGTAACGGTCTTGCCATAAGGATAAGGCTCAACACCGTAATCTACATAAGTACCATAAGTACCATCTACGCAGCACTCCAACTCAACATCCTTCCAGATAGCTCCGTTGTAGAGGATAGTGGCAGCGAAACGAGGCTCCAGGCTCTCGTAGGGAGGATACTTTGTAGTGCCGTCAGCAGTGTGCCAAGCACTCCAGTCAACCTTGTTACCATCCTTATCCTCGTAGCTCTCAACCATCTCCTGTGTAGGAGTAGCACCACCGGCAGTAGTGTACTCATAGTACATACACATATAACGATCCCAGTAGTGGTTAGGGCCTGTTACGAGGTAGTTGAATTCGAGAATAGACTCCGAGTTACCACCCTTTGTAGCGGCCTCATAGGTAGAGGCGAGTGAATAACCGAGCTTGAGGACCTCCTCACCGGCAGCCTTTGCATCTGACCAACGCTCTGCGTAGATCATAGCACGGCACAACATAGCATAGGCAGCACCCTTGGTTACGCGACCAGTGTTGGCTGAATCCCACGCTGTGGGGAGATTGTTTGCAGCGAACGTAAACTCGTCGTAGATATACTGCCAGGTATCTTTGGCAGATGTAAGAGGCGTATTCTTAACCGTCTCGGCGAGGCTTTTGAAGATGATAGCCTGACCTCCGTAACGCTTTGCAAGCTGGAAATAGAGGAAAGCACGGAAGAAACGGGCCTGTGCCTCATAGAGAGTATTCACCTCGGCAGAGTAAGTAGAGTAGTTCTCCATTGCTGCCAGGAACTCGTTGATGCGGCGGATACGTTCGTAAGCACCACTCCAGCAGTCGAGGTAGCTACCCTCACTTGTCAGGGTCTCGGGTGTGAATACATAGTAGTTACAGTCACCTGCACGGTTACCCACGATAGGACTACCATATTTGAACGTCTCGGTCAAACCCTCGGTAAGGTTACCGCTGAACTGGCCCTCGCCAAACTGGCTATATACGTGGATATACTCGTAGAAGTTATTTACATACAGATCTGTTGCAGCCTGATTCTCCCACACCGACTTATCGGTAATTTTGTCGGTCGGAGTAAGCTCCAAGTAGTCGTTACAACTCACTAATCCGAGCGTAAGGAACGACAAGAATAGAATCAAAATTCTGTTTTTCATAATTTTCAAGTTTTTCGGATTATAGAGTAATATTCAAACCTACCGACATCACGCGCTGCTGTGGATAGTAACCGTTGTTTACGCTCGGCTGCTCGGGGTCGATATTGTATTTGCTCACGTGGCTCAATGTGAAGATGTTAGAACCCTCAACATATACTCTGATACGCTGAATACCAGCCTTGCGGGTCAGCTTGGCGGGAAGAGTATAACCCAACTGGATAGTCTTCAAGCGGAGGTAGTCACCCGGACGATACCAGCGAGTTGAAGAGTAAGCGTTGTTTGAGCTGCTTGCAAGAGAGAGACGTGGGAAGTAAGCGTCGGTATTCTCCGGTGTCCAAGAGTTCTCTACAAGGTAGAGAGGAGAGTTACCATCGTGATAGAAAGGCTTTGTCATTGAGGTATTATCCATAATACCACCTGCATAAACACCTGTCAAAGCGATAGTTGAGCCGACACCACCCTGCAACAGGAAGTTGAAGTCGATGCCCTTCCACTCGCAGTTGAATGCCAGACCACCTGTAAACTTGGGATATACGCTGGTACCTACATAACCACGGTCCTGCTCATAAGAGATGATACCGTCACCATTTCTATCCTCATACTTGATATCACCCACGCGGATAGGCTTACCTACCATTGTAGGAGAGTTCTGAATCTCCTCCTCACTCTGGAACAAGCCCTTGTCGATGAAACCGATTACAGCACCAACCTCCTTGCCTGTCAGCTTCTGGTAGTCGGGAGTGTTGTCTGCATCACCTGCATAGTACAACCAGCGACGCTTTGCGTAAGAGCCCATAAACTTGATGCCGTAAGAGAAGTCGCCGGCACGGTTGTTATGAGAGATTGAGAAGTCAAAACCGCGAACGTCCTGCTTGTTTACATTATCAACCGATGGGAAGTAACCACCCACTGATGGAGGATAGCTACCGCCTACGCTTGCAAGCATATCATATTTATAGGTATAGAAGACGTCGGCCTCGATACCGAGCAAGCCCTTCCAGAATGTAGCATCAACACCAATGTTGTAGTTCAGGTTCTTCTCCCAGGTGATGTTGGGGTTGGCGATACCGCCTGTGTAGATACCCAACTGACCCTGACCGCCGATAACAACGCCGTTAGATGATGGAATTGTCATCGTGCTCAAATACTGGAATGCACTAACTGCTGATGTACCTGTAAGACCGATACCACCACGCAACTTCAAGTTATCAACCCATCTTGACTTGAACCACTTCTCCTGTGAGATACGCCAGCCGGCAGATGCTGCGGGGAAGAAGCCCCAGCGTGAGCCGTTCATGCCAGAGAAGAGGTAAGTACCATCGTAACGACCTGAAAGCTCGATGTAGATACGGTCGTCGTAGTCGTAGTTCAAACGAGCCACGAAACCTACCTGACGGCTGTGTGCACTTGTACCACCCACGGCACGCTTGTCGTTTGAGCCATCACCGAAGTTAAGTTCGGGAAGGTTCTCGAACATAAGGTCATACATACGGCCATAGTGGTTGTTGCTTCTGTAATCGCGAGTCTCCAACAATGCCAACGCAGCAACGCGGTGCTTACCGAATGTGTTGTCGTAAGAGAGGCTTGTCTGTGTGATGCCGTTGAAGGTGTAATATGAAGCCTCCTGCAAGTTGTTTACATCGCCCAGACCCGAATATGTCTGACTTACGGTGTAGTTCATCTTGTAGATATAGCCGTTCTCGTCATAAGCGAAGTTTGCCAACGCCATCTTGTAAGGTGTTGAGAACTGCTTTGTGTGAGTGAAGGCCATATCGTATGATGCGAAGAACTTCGCTGAAAGACCCTTAACCCAAGGAATATCCCAACGCAGTGAGATGTTGGGCTCGATATATGTCGCCAGACGGCGGTTTTTACCAGACTCCTGATAAGCAGCAACGGGATTGACCGTAGCCGAAGCGGTAGCGGTAGCAGTGTGATACTCTGTACCGTCGATTGTCATCTTCTCAGGAACGTATGGGTGAACACGCATAGCCTGCTGTGCAACGTTGTTCCATGCACTGGGATCTGCCGAGTATGTAGGCTGGTCGTGCTCCTGAATACGGCCTGCAAGACCCACCTCCAATGTGAGGTTGTTGGCAATCTTGGCCGAGAGGTTGGCACGCATGTTATAACGGCGGAAGTTGAAGTTATCGACATTACCCTTCTGGTCGAACATACCGATTGAAGCGAAGTAGTTCATATTGTCGTTACCGCCATTAGCAGAGATTGTGTGCGACATGTTGTGACCGATGTTGAACACCTTGTTATACCAGTTGGTGTTACCCCAGCCATCCTCCTCGTTAATCATCTTCTGAACGATGTCAGAGGTGAAGATAGGCTGCTGACCATCCAGCTCCAAAGCCTTGTTGTACCAGTAAGCATAACCGGGACCATCAAGCAAAGTCATTGGGTTGGCATTCTGGCTGACACCATAAGAACCCTTGTATGAGATTGTTGAGGCACCCTTCTGGCCACGCTTTGTGGTTACGATGATAACGGTGTTACCATCCAGACCATAAACGGCAGCTGCCGAAGCATCCTTCAATACCGAGATAGACTCGATATCCTCGGGGTTGATCTGGCTGATGTCACGGGGCACACCGTCCACGATGTAGAGTACAGACTGACCACGCACCATGATAGACGAGCCATCGGCACCGGGCTGACCAGAGAGCTGCACAGCAGTAACACCTGCCACACGACCTGCCAGCATATTCGAGATATTACCGACGGGGGCCTTCTCCAACTCCTTACCGGAGATTTGAGAGATAGCGGCTGTCACCGACTGCTTCTTCTGCACACCGTAACCTACCACGACAACCTCGTCCACCTGCTCTGCATCGCTTTTCAGCTCAACAGTGATGTTTTTAAGGTCGGCAGTCACCGGTACATACACAGTCTCCATACCGAGGAATGAAATCTCGAGTCGGCTACCAGCTTTAGCCGTGAGTGAGAAGTGTCCGTTGATGTCGGTAGAGGTACCTGTATTGGTGCCCTCCACGATAACGGTTGCTCCGATGACGGGAGCACCCGCTTCATCAACAACAGTTCCCTTGATTGAATTTTGTGCCCAAGCTGCACTGGGGCTCAAAATCACGAAGAGGGCACAGAGGATTGATAAGATGGATTTACAAATCCCCCCCCCTTGTTTTTGGGATAAATGTTTCATAATGATATAGTTTTAAGTTTGTGTATTGATTACTCTGTCTTAATGTTCTGTTCCAGTACATCCCACCAGTCGCGATTGACGATGTGTACGAGGTCAAAAATCATCAAACCGCCTTCGCAGCTCTTCATAACCTGTGCTACGGCACGACCAAACTGCTCCTTATCCTGCTCATACTGATCAACATAGAGTGAGCCGGCTACGGGAACAACGCCGCAGGTGATGGCCTGTGCCAACTCGGCACCGCCCTCCACCGAGTAGCAGTATGTAAGGTCGTTGGGGTCCATACCCGACTCGGTACGCTGACCTACAACGCGACCTTGTGCTGCATCCACCTCATCTTTGGTAACGAGGGTGTAGTAAAGACCTGTCATATAGATATCGAGCAGATCGGCATAGCCCGTCTTGTAGTAGTTCTCCGAAGCCCACTCGGGATAACGTTCTGCGGGGTTGTACTGTGTACTTGCCCAGTTCACACCCAGCTGATAGTAGGTAGGATACCAAGCACCTGTATAGTCGCCAATCAGGATGTTGGGGTTAGCCTCGTGGATGGCTGCGTGAGCCTCCTCAACGAAAGACTTGATGATGGTAGCACGCCACTCAACCCACTCCTTGAAGTATTTCGAGTGCTTCATCTTGCCATCCTCCCAGTAGATGATATCCTCGGGATACTTCTCCAGCTTGATGCCACTCCACTCCTCAAACTGCTGACGAGAGAGGTCAGAGAAGTCGGATGTGATGTTGTCGTAACGCAGACGGTCGAAGATGATACCATCGGCATCGGGGTAGCGGGTAGCAAACTCCACCAGAATATTCTTCTGATACTCACGCACCTCAGGATTTGAGGGGTTGAGCATGCCGTTGTAGTTGCTCTTAATCTCACTGATAGGCACCAGCGAGCCATCGGGACGATAGACGATAGACTGCCACTCGGGATGCTCGTTGAAGATGATGCCGCGATTGAAGAAGATGTGGCCTCCGGCGAAGATGTTCAGCGAGCCGTGAACACGCATACCGGCACGATGACCCTCGTCGATGAAGTGACGCATCATGTCGTACTCGCGGGGACGAACAGTACCCTCAAACTCCGCCATATAGGGGGCGTACTTGCTGTCATAAAGCGTCTCGCCCATAATAGACTTTACATCGACAACGATGTCGGTGATGCCTATTGCCTTCATCTTATCGACATAGAATGCGATAGAGTCCTGCGAACTCATACGGGCGAAGTTAGCCTCGCAATCTACCCACATATACACGGGCTTGCTGCTCTTCGTTTGTGCATTGTTGCAGCCGACGACGCCTAACATAGCCGTTGCGACGACTGCCAATGTGAAAAGTTGAAAGATTCGTTTCATATACGTTTGATTATTTTGTGTAATTGCAATGTCCTATTCAATTTCAGCGATGACGATAGCTGTGGGGACCTGACGCTGGCTGCCGTCGCTTGGTGTGTTGCAAACCTCACCATTGTAGCCAACGATAGCCGATGAACCTCCACCATCGAGGTTGATAGCGTAATCCATGCCGTGCTCAACAAAGATGTCGGCCATCTCGCTGAGGGTAAGTCCGTTTGAGCCGTTCTTGCCACGACCGTCGCATACGAGCAGCATCAACTTGCCACTCTTTGTTCCGCCTATCGCGGTGCGGGGCTGGCGAGTGTTGCCACTTGTACCACCGGTGTGCATAATCTCGCGGTAGTAGTACTCCATAGCTACATTCTTCTTCTTGTAAACCAGCATCGGGCCGCCGCCGATAGCCTGCTCAGGCTCCCAGAGCTTCGCACCGGCTGTATTGACGGTTGGAGGAGTGGTCATGAACGTATGAGTTGTCTCGTCGTTACCCAATGGAGAGGGGAACGAGTATGGCTTGCCATTGATGCAATATACCCAGGTTGCCTCGAATGAACCGTCGGCATTCTGACCGAAAGCGGCACGCACGGGATAGGCAGTAATCTGCTGACCCGCAGCGTTGTCGGGATATGCTGTCTGTGTGGCGATAGACTTCACCTCGCCATCAGAGATGCAGAGACTGAGTGATGCTCCATCCCAGAAGAAACCGGCATTTGACACTACGTAAGGCGTACCCAGACCGAGAGTCTTGAAGTGCTCAAAGGCAGCCGTAGGAGTGAGTGCGGGGTTGAGGTGAGTGGGGCAGAAGCGGATGTTGCCGTTTGATTTGAGGTCGGCCAGAACGATGTAGCCCTTCGCTACGCCACCATCCTCAAAACTCTTCTCAAATGGCTCAACCGACATACGCTTCGGATAGTTTGACTCCGGAGCATCGCTTGCTGTGATGACGGTGACGGGAGTGCATACCGAGCCAAACTGGGCATCGCGGGCTGCGGCGATGAATGTGTATGCCGTAGCGGGTTTCAGGTCGCTTACGACAACCTCTTTGCCGTTTTCAGCATTCAGTGTTGTACCCTTCGAGAACACCTCGTCAATAGAGAGGCTGAGGCTCTCGCCCTCGGCGAAATGGTAAGCACACTCCTCTGCGTAGATTGACTTGATAAGCACCGTGATAGATGTTGTTGTCTTCTCGATGGGGGTGATTACAACCGCAGGGGTAGTCTCCGGGTCGGGGAAGACGTAGTTAGGATTTACCTCTTGTTTGCAACCGAGGCACAGGCCTACGAGGGCCGTTAAAATTGCTAAAATCGAAAAATTTTTCATTGCTTTTGGATATTATAATTCTAATTAGGCGTAAAATTAAAGAATTTTCTTCATAAAACAAAACTTTTTAAATAAATTTTAATAAGATTTTTTCGCTTGTAATTTGGTTAAAATGTTGATATTTAGCATTATAATTTAATTTTGATGCCAAAAATAGCAAAATAAAAATTTTTATTAAGTTTATTTTGTCGTTTTCTGCACTCTTTTTTGGTTGAAAAAGGGCAAAAAAAAGAGCCGCCGAAAGGGCGACTCCTGGTATAGTCCAAAATCGATTTTGCCTATTAGCTCTCCTGTGGCTGCTCCGATGAATCACTGTGTGTGAATGGCAGGAACCAGGTGAGAATAAATGCCGGAATAGCACTTACCAAGGCCCAGAGGAAGAACTTCTCGTAGCCGATAGCGTCGCTGATGACACCCGAAATCATACCCGGCAGCATAACGCCGAGGTTGGCCAGTGCCGAGCCGAAGGCGTAGTGTGCCATCTGGTGCTTTCCGGGAGCCACCTGTTGCATAATGAACAGCGTAAGACCCACAAAACCAAAGCCATAGCTGAAATACTCGAACACAATACCACCGCATACCAACCACGCACTTTCGGGCTGATATACCGCCAAAAGGGCATAGACTACAAACGGGATATTGAATATGCAGCAGAGTGGGAATATTGCCTTTTTCAAGCCTCTCCACGAGATGAAATATCCACCCAGAATAGAGCCGACGATGAAGGCTACAACGCCGAATGTGCCATAGAACAGACCTATCTCGTCCTTTGTCAGGCCGAGGCCCTGCTCCGCTACGGGAGCCTTCAGGAAGAGTGGCACAATCTTGATTACAAGGCCCTCAGTGAAGCGATAGAAGACGATCCACGCAATGTAAAACCAGATATATTTCTTCTTGAAGAACTGCACGATCACACCCCACGTCTCACGCATTGTCTCGCCAAACGAAGAGTGGCTCTGTGCCTCGCTTCCGCCTGTCGGAAGTACCTTCCAGTGGTAGAGGCCAAGCACGGTGAGCAGGATGCCGCAGATGAGCATGATTATCACCCAAGCGTGAAGCACTCCGTAGCGACCTTCGAGCACGCCTGCAAGATAGACCAAACCTCCCATTGCGGTCACTTTGGCGAGGTTGTAAAAAGCACCCTGCCAGCCTACAAACTGTGCCTGCTGGGTCTTGTTTAACTCTGTGATATACACGCCGTCAAGGGCTATGTCGTGCGTTGCACCGCTGAATGCTAAAACGGTCATAATCGCTACCACATAGGGGAAGAAATCGGGCAGTGGCAGAGCCATTGCGATAATGGCTAACGAGACTCCCGAAACGAGCTGCGTGGTAACGACAAAAAACTTCTTCGTGCGGTACATCTCCATCAGCGGACTCCAGAATGGTTTCAGCGACCAGGGCAGGATGAGCAGCGAGGTCCAGAATGCGACCTGTGCGTCCGAAATACCAAAGTCGTTGAACATGATTGGAGCAACGAGATTGATGAGGATAAGTGGCAGACCCATAGCGAAATATGCCGAGGGAACCCACCATAGCGGGGAACGTTTTGTCTGAGGTAATGCCTGTTCCATTTGCAAGTAAAATTTTATAAGTTTTTATGTTAAAATTCACCTTTTTTTACAGTCCGAGAGCCTTGTTGCGAGTGATGGCACAGATGCCTATCAAGCCCGCCGATTCGCCAAGTTTTGAGACCTTGATAGCGGTGTCTTTTGAGACGAAATTCAAGGCATATTTATTTATCGCACTCTTGATTGGCAGCAGGAGGTAATCCTTTGCCGAACAGAGTGTTCCGCCCAGAATTATCACTTCGGGATTGAACATGTTGATAAGTCCTGCGATGGCTCTGCCGAGTGATGCTCCAATCTGCTCCATCACCTCGATTGCCAGCATATCTTCCTTATCCACTGCCTCCAGAATGTCGCGTACGGTGATCGTCTCTCCCGCCTCGTATTGGCTGGACAGCATCGAGATATTTCCCTGTTTGAGTTTCTCTATGAACTGGCGGTGTGCGGCACATCCCGACACCTCTGTTTCGAGGCAGCCGCGTTTGCCGCAACTGCATATAATCTCGTTGTCGAAGAATGGGAAGTGTCCATACTCGCCGGAGAATCCCGACTTGCCGTAGTGTAGCTCGCCGCCGAGAATCATTCCCACGCCGAAACCCCAGCTCAAATTGAGGAAAATCATATCCTGCTCTCCGTTGCCCACGCCGTGAACGTACTCTCCGTAAGCCATTGCTCGTGAGTCATTTTCGATGAAAACGCGACAGCCGAGTCTCTCCTCCAATGCCGATGTCAGCGGTTTTTCGTCGAAGAAGAAATATGAGTAACTGTATCCCGTGTCGGGGTTGATGCGGCCCGGTATGTTGATACCTATGGCAAATAGCTTTTCGCGGCGTATGCGGGTGCTGGAGAAGAACTGGTTTATCAGGTTGCACAACTCGTCAAACGATGCTCGCGTGTTTTCGATGGAGAAATCGTATTGACGCTGCATCACCATATCGCCACGGAAGTTTATGATGCCCATTATGACTATGTCACGCTTGATATCCACGCCCATAAAGTAGCCGGCCGAAGGGTTCAGTCCGTAGATGCTGGGGCGACGACCTCCCGTCGCCACCTGCTTGCCGAGGTCACACACCAGATTCTCCTCGATGAGGGTTCCTATGATTTTGGTTAGTGTAGGTACGCTGAGTCCGAGTTCTCGGCTGAGGTCGGCAATGCTCTCGCCTCCGTTTTTCATATAGCGACGCAGAATCTCCCTCTTTAATTGTGTCGATTTGTTACCACACTCCAATGCGTCTAAAAAGTTTGTTTTAGTCATAAATGGACTGGAATAAGTTTAATTTCTTCACCCTGAAGGGGCCATAAAAAGGCATACCAACTACAAAGTTAATAAAAATGTGGGTAAAAATGCAATAAAAGTTGTTTAATTGTGGTCAATGGCAAACATTTTAATTTTTTTTATAAAGATTTGGCTGTATGTTGATTTTTTTTGAAGAGTTGTTTGGAAAACAAATATATTTTTTATTATCTTTGTTCCATAAAGTGTGTATCCGTATCAGAATGAGGCATAATCTTGTTTGGAACGTTGGCGGATATATGCGTTGTTGAGTTGGGAAATATTTTGAATTAACCTAAAAATATTAAATGTAACATTATGAAAAAATTACTTTACTTGGTAGCTGCGGCTTGTGTGCTGTTCGCTTCTTGCGAGGGCTATGATGACACTGCTCTCAAAAATCAGATCCAGGGTATTGAGGATCGTCTGACAGAGCTTGAAAAGACTGTTGCGGCTCTTAATCAGGACATTGCTGGCGTCGAGACTTTGGTTGATGCTATGCAGAAGAATGTCTATGTTTCTCGTATTGTCGAGGGCGAGACTGGTTATACTGTTTATTTCACCAACGGTGAGCAGATTACTATTGCTAACGGTAAGGACGGTGCTGCCGGTAAGGATGGCGTAACCGTTACTGTTAAGCTCGACGAGGCTGACGGCCAGTACTACTGGGCTGTTGTTAAGGATGGCGTTACATCATTCATCGAGGTTGATGGCAAGCGTCTTATCGTTAAGGGTGAGAAGGGTAACACTCCTCTTATGCGTGTTGTAATGGAGGGTGAGACCGGCTATTGGGAGGTTAGCTACGACAATGGCGAGACCTACGAGCGCGTTAAGTTGGCTGATGGTACTCCCGTTACTACTTCAGGTGGTGCAGGTGGTTTGTTCAAGGCTGCTTACATCGACGAGGAGACCAACACTGCTGTATTTGAGTTCCTCAATGGTGACACTATCGAGATTGAGCTCCGCAGTGCATTGTATATCAAGTTCAAGGGCGAGGAGCAGTTTGAGTCTGTTGCTTTTGACCTGGGTATGACAAAGAGCTTCGAGATGGAGGCTGAGGGCGTTTTGAAGACCGTTGTTACTACTCCCGACGAGTGGAAGGCTTCTTACGACAAGGCTACTGCTGTTTTGACCGTTACAGCTCCTTCTGCTGAGCACGCTTCTTGTGCTGACTTGAAGGGTGAGATCGCTTTGATCTACTTCGGTGAGGAGAACCAGAGCTCTGTATTATCTTTCAATGCATATATCGGTGTATTTGTTACTGTTGCTGATGAGTATCTTTCACTCTCAACAGGTTCTGCCGAGCATACTTTCGAGGTTCCTTACACAACTACCGACGATGCTATCGAGGCTGTTGCTTCTGCCGAGTGGCTTACAGCTGTTGTTGAGGAGGGTATCGTTAAGATTACCGCTTCAAAGAATGTTGTTGCTGACCGCGAGGGTACAGTTACATTGAAGGCTGACGACAACGAGGTTGTTATCACTGTTAAGCAGACTTCAGGTGTTGCTCTTATCGAGCA
>RHMF01000552.1_pt1 | contig 16172 bp, 20 predicted proteins | sample 5365151 | NCBI WGS metagenome assembly RHMF01 (sample SAMN10266501, study PRJNA497801) | feces metagenome | isolation source: feces | host: Bos taurus | place: China: Prairie of Fairy Mountain | collected 2017-08-14 | reverse complement strand
ATCATTAGTAGAAGCATTAGCTCATAATATTGGTATTTTATATAAGGGTTTGGTAAATATATTATCAGATTGTTTAAATTATGCTAATAATTATCTTAAATCAGAAGAAGTTGTTGCAAAATTATCAGAGCCGCTTTCTAATTTACTTGCTATAATTCAATCTGAAATAAGCGATGATGAATTAGTGATTACTCCTGTTATGGATTTAACAGAAATAGAGAATGGAACAGGATTAATTGCAGCAATGCTATCTAGTGTAAGTGGTGTGACAGTTGCATCAGCATCTGTAACTGCTGAAAAAGCATCATCTGATTTTAATAATAGAAATGATACAAATAATACAAACTCTGTTTCAACACAAACTACTGAAACAATCGGTAGTCAAGATTCTGGAGTATATAATTTAACATTTAATATTTCAGGTAATGATCCTAAGGCAATCGCTGATGAGGTATCTAAGCGATTCCAACAAGAAATTAGCAGGAGGAATTTAAAGTATGGGTATAATAAAGTATAATGATATTTCAACTGAAGATTTGGGTATAATAATACAATTTATACCAACATATGAATTCCCTAATAAAGACTATGAAAGTGTTCATATACCTGGTAAAAATGGTGATATATTAATAGATAATGGTTCTTTCCAAAATGTAGAAAGAACCTATTCTATTGCCAAAACATATAAGACAAGAGAAGACTTTATTAAGGTTGCTAATAAGATAACTACTTGGTTATTTTCAGCAGATGGTTATGCTAGATTAGAAGATAGCTATGAACCAGACTATTATAGAATGGCTATGTATAAAAATAATGGCAATATGACTAATTTCTATGATGTAGCCACTGCATTAGAAATAACCTTTGATTGTAAACCTCAACGATGGTTAATATCTGGTGACGAGGAAATAACAGTTCAAAATGGAGTACCCTTACCAAAAAATCCTACTAATTATGATAGTATGCCTATATTTGAAGTTAGGGTTCATGCTAACACAATAGCAACTATTAATGTGGGATCTGATTATCAATTACAAATAGATAAATTTGCATCTGTAACGGATATTATAATAGATTGCGAAAATATGGAATGCTATTACGGTGATACATTATACAATTCAAAAGTTAAAATAACTAAAGGTAATGGATTCCCTAAGTTAGCAAAAGATTCTCAAACTACTATAACATATTCTGGAGTAAGCTCTTTGAAAGTTAAACCAAGGTGGTGGACTATTTAACATGATTATACTATATGATGAAAAAGAACAAGAATTTGAATCTTTAGGTATAGGTGTTATTAAAGATGCCACTTCTTGTATTATAACAGAAGAATTAAATGGGGTATTCGAATTAGAAATGGAGTATCCTATAACAGGGGCTCATTATAAAGATTTAAAAGAAAAAAGAATATTATTAGCAAAAGCTAATGATACATCTACAAAAACTCAACCTTTTAGGATATATAAAATTTCTAAACCTATTGATGGTATAGTTACTGTTTATGCAGAGCATATATCATATGATATGGTCGGTGTACCAATCAAAAAACTATCGGCTTTAAATTTAGCAGAATTAAGAGACGCTATCAATAATCCAAACAACAGATTAGTTAGTTCTAATTTTGTATTTGAAGTTGATCAATCTAAATTAGATGGTAGCGTTGACAGATCATATATGACAAAAATACCTTATAATATGAGATCATTATTAATAGGTAACAGTGATAGCGTACTTAATACATATGAGGGAGAATTTATATTTGATAGATATAATGTAAGATTATGTGATAGAAGAGGAATTGATAGAGATTTCTATATAAGATATTCTAAAAATATGACAGATATCGATCAAGATACATCTTCTGAATTGTTATATGATGGTTTGCATCCATATTATAATAATACAACAACTGAGACAAAAACTGGAATAACAAAGAAATATTATTCTATATACGTTGCTGATCCAGATGTAGTTCCGTTAAAAGATGAAGATGGAAATGATATTTATCCATCTACATGGTTAACGTATAATAGTACAGGCGTCGAAGCATTACAATCTATTATATCTTTAGCGACAACAAATATAATTGCTACAGAAGGAGATTTCTTCAACCATTTAGTTCGTGCAAAAGAAACTATTGCGCAAGGAACTACTGAAAAGAAAGCATATTTTTATGATGTAACTTATAATATTGCATATATAAATACTAACTATTTACCTGAGTATGGAAAATATTGGCTTTGTAAAGATGAAGAATTGACAATTCCTTGGAATCCTACTGATAAACAACTTTTCAGAATTTATACAAATAATGATAAAATATATCAAGTTTTTATTTATGAAGAATCCACAGGAAAATATAGAAGAATAACATCTGATGACGGTATTGAAGAATATTTACCAGTAGCACCAAGCATTGGAACAACTACCGAAGAAAAAGATAATACTATTTTATATGAAGGTAGCATTATATATGTTAACGAAATAAGAGGTCTACCTAAAGAAGGATCACAAACGTATGGTTCAGATTGGCTTCAAGAAATTAGTGAAAATGAACAATATGTTGCTTCTGATCCTCGTTGGAAAGTTGAAGGTGATATAACACCTGCTGAAGGTATTATATATAAAGTTCCTACAATAGAAACCTTTATTACAGCATATGCTATAGATGAAAAATCTAAAACATATGATGAAAATTGGTTGACTCTTACAAAAGGTAGTACAGTACCGTTAGTACCCGTTGATAATCAAGGGTATAAAGTAATTAGAAGTGATGATAAAGAATTCTTCTATAGATGGTCTGCATATAAGAAACTATATGTTCAAGTAACTGATACCAGATATACTTATACTAACTATGAATGGAATGGAAATTCATATGTGTTACATGATAGTAGTACTGATAAAATATTAACTATTGATTTAACAGATAAATTTAAAGATACTCCTACAGACAATCAAATATTTCAAAAGAAATTATATGATGAATCTGTAAAATATATAAAAGAAAATAAAATAGGTCAATTAAAAGATTCTATAAAAGTATCATTTATAAAATTGTCAAACAGCTCAGAATATTCAAAATGGAAAAATTTAGAGAAAGTCGCCCTTGGTGATACAGTACATGTTGAATATGATGAACTAGGAGTTAATACTGTAAAAAAAGTAATTAAAGTAGAATTTGATGTATTAAAAGATCGATACAATTCAATAGAACTTGGTGAGTCAGCAGAGTCATTTACAAATAATGCTGTAATAACAGGTGATGATGTTTCAGCATTAACTAATGATAGACACTTTGCTGATATTACAACTGTGACAAAATTAGTTGCAGAAAGAATTGAAGCTGATTATTTAAAAACTGTAACTGCAGAAATTACTGATGCACAAATTCAAACATTACGTTCTGAATCGGTAACAGCAGCTTTAATCGATGCTGAAAGAGCCGAGATAGATAGATTAGTAGCCGAATTAATGATTGCTGATAATGCTATTATACGTGATACGTTAATGGCAGGAGATGTTATAGTTAACGGCATAATTAATGTTAAGAATGGTACTATATCAATTAGTGGTACTAAGTCAAAAGACGAATCTACAGTAGCATACGTTTACGAATATTGTCAAGAACAATATGATTATCAATGGCTTGCTAAAAATAAAAATGATGACATGCCAATGCTTCCAGAAAAAGATATACTTTATCATGTGTATGATAACGATGATGTAGAGCTAGGATACTATAAGTATTCATATGATGATTCAAAGTATATCAAAATAGAATTGAAAGAAACTGTCTATTTCGAAGTAGATGAGTCTGGAAATGTTACTGCTAACTCTCTTGAAATACTAGGGGGTTCTATTTCTATAATTGGACGTGATGAGCAGGGATATGAAAAAGCATTATTTAAGGTCGATGGTAATGGAAATTTCATAACTAATTCCGTTTCATTAGAAGGCGGAAATATAGAAACTTTAAATATTACAGGTACACTATATTTTGGTGCTGATAGTGCTATAGCAGACGTTAATAAAAAGTTAGTTGGTTATGAATATAAATATCCGCCTTTAGGTCCATATACTATTGATTGGGTAATAAAAGATAAAGATAAAGTTGAAACACCTTATGCCGAATTAGAACTTGAGGATTTTGTTGATGCAAACCCAGGTGATTTAGTGTATGTTCATTTATTAAATGGTGATTCAGGATATTATAAAATGGGTTCTGATACAATGTATCAACCTTATAACGCAGCATGCTATATAAATAGTGATGGTTTGAAATTATTTGGCATTACAGCAACAGTTGATGAAACTAATATTGCCGGATTCAATGTAACTGATCATACAATGACATCAAGTGATACTAATCAGGATCCAGATACTGGCGTAACTTACACACGTACCATAGGAATTTCTACGGATAAAAATGAAGGTTATGCTTTTATGGCAACTTCCGTATCAAGTATAATAACAACAAAAGTTGCTATTGCAAGTTACGAGCCAAGAGATTTATGGCTAACATGGACTAATGGTAGCCAAGATCCTATAATTCCAGAAGATTATGATCCAGAAGAACAATCAATGGAAGGAACTAGAGCATATATAATCAAAAACAAAGTAGTAGAATATTATATTTGGTACGATACAACATATTGGACAAGAGTATATCCTGCTACTGAAAATGAAAAAAAGCAATGGTTCAATCCTGATAATAAAATAGATTACCATGCTTATATAATAAATTGGTACCCTACTATACGTTGGTTATGCTATGCTGATAATCCGACTAGAATAGTATCTCCAGATACAACATCTATATACGAAACATTAAATACTAGTTTCTCAGATTATTATAAATGGGACGGAACAAAATATTACAGCTATTACATTTCTAATGAGGTTGCTTTTTCCGTCACACATGATGGATATTTAAAAACTAATTATGGCAAAATAGGAAATTTATATGTAGGAACTAATGAAGATGGTGTCACATATTTAACTACTAATGAAGATAAACAATCATTAATAGATATGGAGACAGATGGTTTGATATTTACTAATGAAGGTTTAAGTTTTTCTGGAACATATAAAACAGCAAAAAACTATTATGAAACTAAACTGCATATTAATAATGAATTTGGATTATGGACGAATAGAATAGGAATAGATCCATTGGGTTACAGTGAACAAATGGCACAATATTATAGTTGGAATAAAATATATAATGATGCTACATTACCAATGCTAACAACATGTAACGATTATATAATACAGCAATCAAATAATATATACGTAAATAATGCAATATATAATGAAAATATATATTTCTTTACGAATATACTTGAAAATGTAATATTACCTTCTGGCAATACAGCTGTCAATATAAATTATAGGATATTCCCACGTTCAAGTGATCCAAATATGCAATTTATATTTGATACTGAGATATGTTCAGTATTTATACAACCTAAATTCGATGGTACTAACTATAGTATATTAACACCAACATATGAAATATCCGATACATCAGATGGACCTAGAATAATAGTGTATAATGGTGAAAATCACGATGTAACTGTAGATATTATGGTTATATTTAAATATGAAGGCTAATATAACATAATATAAATATAATAACTAAATATAACTGAATATAAGCAAATATAAGGTAAATATACTTGATATTTGCACAAAATATGACTAATATAAAGGGGAATATAATGATCATAAATGATATTTTAAATATAAGAGAACCACTTATAAAGTTAAATAAAATTAAGTTTGAAAATTTTAAAACAGTATCTGAAATCTATAAATTAACAAAGCAAGTTGATTCTGTTTTAGATATGGTCCAACAAGAACAAAATAAAATAATAGATATGTATGTAATGAAAGATGAGAAAGGTAAACCAATAAGTAAAAACAGTCAATATCAATTTAATAAAGATGAAGATAGAATTAACTTCATTAGCGATAGTAATAAGCTAAGAACAGAAGAAGTTAATGATATCAATAAAATTAACATATCATTGAGTTCAATTAAATATTCTCCTGACTTATCAGCAGAGGATATGATGAAATTAGAATCAGTGATTAATTGGGTTGATTAGATGAAGAAAAAGATATTTTACATAATTTATTGGTTTTTATCTTTAACATGGGGCTTTATAATGTCTTTTATAGGACTTATAACAGCTGGAATAGCATTACTTATGAAAGGCAAACCACATAAAAATGGCTGCTCAACTATTATTACAATAAACAAATATTGGGGTGGCATAAGTTTAGGATGTATTTCTTTATGCAACGAAACAGATAACGATTCCTTGTATCAAAGTATACGAAGACATGAATTTGGTCACTCTATTCAAAACATAATATTAGGTCCATTTTTTATATTTATAGTGGCAATACCATCTGTAATAAGATATTGGTATTATACTTTAAAGTCTAATAAAGGATATAAATTTCCATCAGATTGGTATTATAAAATATGGTTCGAAAATACCGCATCGAAAATAGGAAATAAGGTAATAGAATGGATCGAAAACTAAAATAATAAAATAGGAGGTATAAAATGTAAATGATGAAAGATAGATGTCAAACAGACATAGTCATAATACAAGGTGATACTTATCAAAAGAATATAAGTGTTACAGGTGTATTTTTATCTTCTATTGAGGGTGTATATTTTTCATGTGGAAAATTAAACCTATCAAAAAAGCTAGAATTCGATGAAATACTCAATAAATTTGTTTTAATATTAACACCTGAAGAAACTAGTTCCTTAAAACCAATTGTTACAGACTTCGATATAACAGTTAAATTGCTAGATAAAATTCAAACAGGTGTTTACAGAGGAAAGTTAATTGTAGCTGAGAAAACTAATCCAGTGGAGGCGTTCTAATTATGGCAAATGAAATTAAAATCAAATTGCATGATCCAGATCCAGTAGAATTAGATTTCAGCAATAAAGTAGTACTTAAATATATAGAACCTGACCACACTAAATTAGCACACTTGGACTACGATAGTAGTGGTCATACAGGTTTTATGCCAGCAGAATTAACTAAACTGCCTGAATTACCAACATTAACTAAAAATAGTAACTTAACATTATCTGTTTATAACTCTGAAACTTCAGAAACAAATAGTATTAGTTTTAATAGTTTAAAAGATAGAATTATTAAAACTTCAAGTAACGAAGATCATCAAAATGATCAAGAAGGTCAATATATATTTTTAGAAATTAAGGAGGATTAAAATATATGGCTTCAAAGAAATATAAAATTACTCAAAAACAAGCAAATGGTGACTTATTAGAATTACGTCCCGAAACTGATGCTGATATAGTCAACGTCGAAACTGGTACTGGTAAATATACTGGTACTGCAACAACTGTACAAGGTGCATTACAAGAACTTAAAACAGCAGTTGATGGAAAACAAGCTGCATTCACAGATGGATCAGCTACAATAGCTAGCAAAAATACTACTACTAATATTATAACTTTAAAAGCAGGTGTAGCTCAAAGTGGTGGTGCTATTAGTAATTCATCAGCTACAGATATTACATTAGCTAAAGTTGCAGCAACTGGTGCATATAGTGATTTATCTGGAACACCAATTATTCCTACAGTTAATAATGGTACATTAACTTTAAAAGCAGGAAGTAACACTGAAACATTTACTGCAAACCAAGCTGACGGTACAACATTCGAAGTAACTAAATCAGATTTAGGATTAAGTAATGTAACTAATGATAAACAAGTTAAAGGTTTAGCATCTGGTACAACTTCTGGAGATATTGTAACATTTGGTGCAGATGGATATACTGTAACAGATAGTGGTAAATCATTCACTACAACAGCTCCAGGATCTTCTTCTACAGATAATACAATTCCTACATCTAAAGCAGTAAATACTGCAATCACATCTGCTATAAGTGGATTACCTACACCAATGCAATTTAAGGGTTCAGTAGGTACTGATGGTACAATTACATGGGCTAATTTACCAAGTGCTTCTACTAGTACAGGTTATACATATAAAGTTATAACAGATCATTCAACAACACCTATTTGTAAGGTTGGAGACACTATTGTTTCTAACGGTACTGATTGGGTTGTTATTCCATCAGGTGATGAACCATCTGGTACTGTTACTTCAGTAGGTATGACTGTACCTACAGGTTTATCTGTATCTGGTTCACCTATTACAGGAAGCGGAACATTTAATGTAACTTATGCTTCTGGATATTCTATTCCAACAACAACTAACCAAACAACATGGACAAATAAAGTAACTAGTGTATTAGTTGGATCTACAGAATATACACCAGATGCTAGTACTCATAAAGTATCATTACCAGCATATCCTACACAACTTAAGAACCCTTATGCAATAACTATCAATGCTGCAGGAGCAAAAGTAACTGATTATGATGGTTCTGCTGCTAAAACTATTAGTATTGCTGCTTCAACTACTGCAGGTGCATTTACTGTTAGTGATGGAACAACTACTAAGACTGTAACATTAGCAGGTAGTTTCACTGATAATAACCAAACAGTTAAATCAGGTACTTCAACATTTGGTGCTAATGCAGCAGTAGATATTGTTGGTGCAACAGGTGGTAATGTATCCGTAACAGCTGATACTACTAACAATAAACTTACTCTTGATATTACAGGAACAATTGCCGATTCACATATTGCAAGTGCTTCAACATGGAATGGCAAGTATACTAAACCATCAGGAGGTATTCCATCTTCTGACTTAGCTACATCTGGTGTAACAGCTGGAACTTATTCTGCAGTAACTGTTAATAATAAAGGTATTGTTACAGCAGGATTACAAGTAGTTGAAGTTGGAACAACTGGTCAAACAACTCCAAGTGCAAATCTAGTAGCAGGTGGATTATTCTTTAAAGAAATTTAATTAAAAGGAGCTGATACGTATGGCTTATTTGAATGGTCGTAAGATATCTAATGGTTCGTTAGTTAATAATTATAATGATATTCTAGATTCTATTATTGATGGATCCATTAAAAGTATAACTGTACCATCTATAATCACAGAAATAAAAGACTATCAATTTTATCATTGTGAAGAATTAGAAACTGTAAATTTAGCACCAGCAGCAGCATTAAGCATATCAGCATATTCATTTGCTTATTGTTCCAATTTAGTTAATTTAAATATACTAAATACCGGAAGTAGCTTGCGAATAGGAAGTCATGCATTTTATGGTTGCGAAAGTCTTAAAAATGTAATACTTCCAACTACCGTTGGCGGATCACTTGGTGATATGTGCTTTGGAGACTGTTATAATCTAGAATCGATGACCATTTTAGGTGATATTACATATTTAGGTACTAGTATGTTTTATAATATATATGGTGAGGCTGGGATGAAAAAATTTAATGATTTAACATTAGCAACTACAAATCGTGTTGTAAATTTTAGTAGCACTAATCCATCATTTAGTGATTTGCCAGCTACATCAACTCATCATATGACTATACACGTACCAGCTAGTTTAATAGATTCTTACAAAGCTAATAGCAAGTGGAAAGTATTTTATGACCCTGGCTATATAGATTTTGTAGCAATTGAAGAGGTGGCTTCATAGTATGGCATATTTAAATAATAATATAATATTGAATAATAATATAATATTAGGTGATGAAAATATTCTTATAGGATATTTAAATAGAACAATAACTAGTTTATCACTAAATATTGATACAATTAGATATAGAGCATTTAGAAATTGTAATAGCTTAAATGATTTAATATTAACCAGCACTTCTAAAATAGCAACATTTGCTAATTCAAGTCCTAATAGTAATGATTTACCAGCTACATCAACTCACCATATGACTATACACGTACCAGCTAGTTTAATAGATTCTTACAAAGCTAATAGCCAGTGGAAAGTATTTTACGACCCTGGCTATATAGATTTTGTAGCAATTGAATAAAAAGGGGGAATGATATATGAGTAAAAGAAGACCATATATAAAAAATCAAGACGGATCCATAACGGATCTAAACATAGACGCAGGTTCTGTTAATGGAACTAAAGTAGTAACGTGTACGCAAGCAGAATATAATGCTATGTCAACTGCTGGTACCCTCGAAAGCAATTGCGTTTATTATATAAGTGACGATACAACATTAACTGACCTAAATACTGCAATAGCTGGTAAAGCAGCCAGCAATCATGCACATGGTAATATCACAAATGATGGTAAAATTACATCAAGTGCGATAACTACTGGTGCCAATGGCGTTTTAGTAGTTAAGTCTAGTGATAATACTATTCAAAAGATGACAGATGCTGCTTCAATTAGATCATTAATTGGTGCCGGTACATCTAATTTAACAATTGGTACAACTTCAACAACTGCAGCTGCAGGTGATCATAACCACTCCGGAGTATATCAACCATTAGATGCTGATTTAACAGCAATTGCTGGTTTATCAGGAACATCTGGTTTATTAAAGAAAACTGCTGCTAATACTTGGACTCTAGACACAACTAGTTATTCAACATTTACGGGCTATACTAGTTCAAATAAATTATCAACAGATTATATTAATAATGTTGCTGGATGGACAAGTAATGCAGGTACTGTTACAAGCGTAAACAATGTAACACCTACTAATGGTAATGTATCATTAACAATTCCAACATTAGCAGGTTCTGGTAGTGCAACAACTGCTGCAAAATCAGACCATACTCATACATTATCTTTAGCATCAGGTGGGACATCTACTGTCGATTTAGCTGCTGATACAGCTTATACTTTAACAGCTGGTGGAAATTCTTTGGTATTTAAAACACCTGCAGGTGGAGGTGGAGGAAATAAGATTATTCCTGCTACTTGTAGTACTTCTAATTCTACACAACAAAAAGATATTACATTCAGTGGTACAATAAATGATGGCGATATTTTAGATGTCACTTTTACCTACAGTGTTAGATCAAAAAGTTTATCTACTTTTACATTTAATGGTGACACTTCTACTACATATAATCTTTATGTCTACTGTGACAATTCGTCGGGTGCATCAAGTTTGCGTAAAGTAAATGAATACTATGACTATTGTGTAAAATTGCTTAAAGCAAAAGCTAAATTATATCTACAATTTAAAGATAATAAGCTAATACTTTTTGGAGATTTAGAAAGATATTCATCTCAGCTACAACAAAGTACAGGTGATATGTATTGCATGTATTATGGAACTACGAGCAATATGTATTTAGTGCTTAAGGGTTGGGATAGCAGTTCTGGATCTGGAAATACATATGCATCAAGCTATATAGCTCCTGGAACAACCGTTAGATTTAAAATAGGTACAAATTCTACTTCTGGTAGAACTAATTTCAAAAGTAGGCTTAATGCTGTAGTTAGGTTAGGTTATACAACTTCAACTGCGTATAATATGATTTATGATACAGCTATGGATTTTACTAATGTATATAATTCTGAAGCTCCTGGAGCTGTTAATGCTTGGTATTTGGAAAATGGTGATATAGTAACTATGACTTATAAAGGTGATAAATTTATAGTACAAGATATTACACCAACAAAACTCACAGAAGTATCTTGGTCAAGTTCAACTAATTCTACTACAAAAGGCTTAGTAACTCAATTATCTGAAAAAGGAAGACAAATATGGTTAAAGGACACTAGTCAAGATCTACCTATTTATATTCCTTGTATCCCTCATGTTTCTACAAGTGTAGATGGTGACGATACTCAAACATATACAGAAAAACTATTTTATCTAAATTCATCTGGAACTCATGTAACAGTGCCTGATAATAGCACAATCTGCTTCTGGCATGTATAAAATATAAAAGGATAGTGATTAATTAATGGATACTAATTATTTCATGGGATTACTAATCACTGCAATTGTAACATTATTGACCGTAGCTACAGCTATTACGGCTTTAATTGTTAAACCAATAATTAATTTAAATAAGAACATCGTTAAATTGGAATCCTCAATTGATATGCTGAATAAATCAGTTAATAATATCGAGGCAAGGGAAACTAAACATGGTGTTGAAATTGATAATATCAATAGAGAATTAAAACTTTTTGAAGGCAGAATAGCAAAAATAGAAGGGAGTAAGAAATGAGTAGAATAGAATTAATATATACAATAGCATTATGTGTTGTTGCTTTAGCCGTTTTTATATACTATGCAATACTTGCTATAAAAAATGGTTGGATTAAAAAGATAACACAAACATTAAATGATGCAATAAGATATGCCGAAAAGAATATACAAGGCAAAAATGAGAAGAAAGAATACGTTATGAAAAAAGTAGAGGAAAAATGTACCGAATTAGGTATTCCTTATGCTTTTATATATAAGTTAGTTAGCAAAATAATTGATAAGATAATTGCTAACCATAATATAATTGATCATGATAAATAATTATAATGATAATTTAAATTATAATAGACCATATTATTCATCTCAATATAAACAATATACATTTGTTAATGGCATAGAAGGAGCAAAATCATTTCAGATGCCTCCTAATCAATCTATGCTATTAATGGATGCTGACAATCCAATATGCTATATGAAAACATCTGATCCAATGGGTAAATGCTCATTAAGATATTTTCAATTAACAGAAATGGATGAAAATGCTGCAAGAAATTTATTACAACCAAATAATCAAGAATCTATTTATGCTTCAAAAGAAGATATTGACGCTATTAATAAAAAATTAGATGATATTTATAAAAAACTAGATGCTAAAAATAATTCTAGAAAAGATATAAATGCCTAATCCGTTTAATACAACTCAAAATAGCAATACAAATACCTTAAATTTAAATGATATTTATCAATTATTATCAACATCTAAAAATCCAGTAGAGATGTTTAATAATATTGCTAAAAATAATCCTAATATGGCACCTGTATTAAATTTACTTAACAATGGATATTCTCCACAACAAGTATTTAATACATTATGTCAACAAAGAGGAATTAATCCTCAAGAATTTATGAAAAAATTAACTAAGTAATAATATCTTATTCCAGACTAAGATATTTATTATAATTTTTTATGAAAGGAGGGCATACCATGGACGGAATAACTCCTACATACAATATTGGAGGCTCTAATGATGGTTTCTTTGGTGGAAATGGTTTATGGTTATTTGCTATACTTGCTTTAATGTGGGGTGGCAATGGTTTCTTTGGTGGAAACAATAACCTAGGATTCAGACCTTCTACTGCTGAAGATGTAAATAATGGATTCAATTTCAATGAGTTACAAAACCAAAATAGAGATATTTTGAATGCTATTAGTGGTGGAACTGCTCAAGCAGTAGCTGCAACTAATCAGGCAAAATACGACAATATTAATGTCCTAAAGGATGTTCAAATGGCATTAGCTTCACAAATAAGTGATGTAAGAAGCATGGAGCAAAATATTCTTGGAAATCAACAAGAATGTTGCTGTAATACATTAAGAGCAATCGATGGTGTAAATTACAATGCAGCAATGAACACTGCTTCAATTAATGCTAATACAACTGCACAAGTTCAAAAGATTCTAGATGCAATCAATGCTAATAAGATTGATGCATTACAAAACAGAGTTAATCAATTAGAACTTCAAAATGCAGTAGCAGGTGTCGTTAAATATCCTACATCATCAGCATATAATGCTGGTACAAATCCATTCTGCAATTGTGGATGTGGATTCAACAATATCTAATTGCCAAGTTGGCTAATACAAGTTGTACAGATAATATCGTGAGTATTCTTTTTAATTAAGGGTACTCACCTTGTTATCAAAAAGGAGGTATATAAACATGAGTGCAATTTATGTTATCAACACTAACGCTGCAACTGTTATACCTAATGGAGTAGTCCAAAATAATGTAGCTAGAAGATATAATGATGGTATTACCAGTGATGGTAATAATGGAATAATATTAAAAAGACCTGGCTACTATAAGGTTTCAGCAACAATTACTTTTACTGCAGAAGATGCTGGAGATGTTTCAATATCATTACAAAAAAATGGCGTTGATATTCCAGGAATAACTGCAACAGAAACAATAACTACAGCAGATACTGAAGTTAGAACTATTTATATTCAGGGACTTGTTAGAGTTTTATGTCATGAAGGTCAACCAATATTAAAATTAGTTAACACATCTGATATAACTATTACAACAAGTAATGTGTCTTTTACAGTATTTAATTAATATGCATAAAAAATTAATAGAAGCTGCTAATTACGAACAGTTAAAAGATTTTGCTATGGACGCACTATCAATGCTTAAAGAAACAAATCCTAAAACATACGAAGATTTAGAATTATATTTGTATAAAGAAATATATGGATGTCATTTTAGTAATTGGTTACTTGATAAAGCAACATCTAAAATGATAAATGAAGATGGTACAACTGGTCCACATTGGACTATTGAGCAAACTAACTCAGTTGCAAAGAATCTTGGTATAGCTTTTGAAGATTTTAACGAATATGATTGGAATTATGTTATGAATATGATATATTCTGATTATTATGGAGCAGTGTCAAATGATACAAGTGTCTATGCAAAATTAGCTAAAAAGTTCTTAACAGATAAAGATGCTAAAAAAGGCAAAGCATTCTGCTATTATATGGCTATGAAGTAAAAGTAAAATAAGATATGTAGATCTCGCATGAAATACATATCTTTTTAATTTTTCTTCGCATTTAAAACAATTGGTATAATGAAAGATAGAAAGAATTAATTGCACTTTTTATTATGCAAAGATTCTTTCTTTTTACAATTATTTTTATTTTTTCTTCGCAAATAAAACAAGCATTTCTATGAAAGGACAGGTGATATTTATGAAAGAAAAAATTTTTAAATCAAAAGTAGAGGTTATGCTTGGAATTAGAGAATGTAGGTTTGATAATTTACATGATATAATACCATTATATACTTATCTAAAAGAGAATATTGAAAAATATGGATTCTTATCTATAAATGACGTGTTTTTAACAACATATTACTATTATAAATATAATGTTTTAGTTAGTACTACATATGAAGTACTATTACTAAGTAAAAAAATAAATGATAAAAGTGATGTTGTGTCATTGTATTTTGAGGGACATGCAATCGGATGGATTATGTATGACGACTGTTTTAATATAAAATTAGATAAAGATGGTAATTATTATTTAGATGTATCAGAACCACATAAAATTTGAGCCTAAAGCATAGGCTCTTCTTTTTACTTTTTAATCGCAAATAAAACAGCTACCTTTATACGAAGGAGGTATAATTATGAGTAAAATTGCATTAATAAAAATTAATTATGAAGGTTCAGATGAATATTATTCTAAAGTTAAGAAATTTGAAAGTACTTTAGAGGAATTTACAGGAAAGGAAATTGGCTCAATAACAGTCGAATTTTATAATACCAGTGATTTCTTCAAAGGAGGTATTGAATATAAAATAGACTTAGATGAAATTACACCTGAACAAATGAAAGAATTGCAAGATATTAAGAAATTTGAAATTAAATACTTGAATTAAAAGATAAGGTCAGCAATGACCTTTCTTTTTACAACTATTTTTATTTTTTCTTCGCAAATAAAACAATCGCATTTATGCGAAAAGGAGGTACGACATATGGAAAATATGAATCGTAAATATAATTATCAAAGTAAGACTAACTTTTGGGATGTGTGCAATTGTCATCCGATAATGGTGGCAACTGTAATTCTAGTAGGATCTAGTGTGGCTGTAGGCACTACCGTAAAAGGTGTTAAAGCGTGTGCTAAGGGCATTAGTAAACGAAGAGAAGAACGAAAAGCAAAAAAGAAATCGAAGGTTGATATTGTAGACTAGCAAACAGCTAGTCTTACTTTTTACAGTTACTTTTATTTTTTCTCGCAAATAGAACAGTTACCTTTATGCGAAGGAGGTATATTAATATGAAAAAAATGTTAAAAATATTAATGAATTTTTTATTTATATTTAATATCAGAATTGGATTGGATATTATAATGCCTATTTTGTGGATAATATTCATACCTGTAAGATTAGTGGCATGGATATTTGACATAAAGAGGATGCAAATAGATGAATTTGATGTTGAAGAAAATTTAAATTCATT
>RHMF01000729.1_pt1 | contig 16195 bp, 13 predicted proteins | sample 5365151 | NCBI WGS metagenome assembly RHMF01 (sample SAMN10266501, study PRJNA497801) | feces metagenome | isolation source: feces | host: Bos taurus | place: China: Prairie of Fairy Mountain | collected 2017-08-14 | reverse complement strand
GTTTATCAATGTGATACACATGAACGCCTACATTGCCCCATTTGTGGTAATGGGCGTGGCGATGCTGTTGCAGTTTGCTATCCTGAGGTTTGTGTTTAAGAAATAGAAGGAGTTACCTCAATGACAACTCCTTGAACACTTTGAACCAGCGAAGCGACTTGAACTGCTCCGAAGGAGCTCTTGAACTACTCCAACAACCGTTGGAGCTGGCGCAGCAGGGGCTGGTCATAGCCATAGATGTCAGGATGTGTCTCCATGATGCCTGTCATGGGGTTGGGGTACATGGTGTAATAGATAAGGTGCACAGGAACGGGGGGTGAGACCTTGTGATAGGTGAAGAGACGATAGGGACGAGGGGAGTCGGCATGGTTGCTGAGCCACTCCATGCCCCGATAGGTGAGTGGGGAAAGGTCCATGGAGATGCGCAGACGGTCGATGGACCATTCGTCGAGGTCGGGCAAGAGGAAAAGGGCGAGGTCGAAGGGTCGCTCCACTCGCACACAGCCATGGGAGACGGCACGACGGTCGCGATGGAAGGCGCCTGGCGAGTTGGTGTCGTGGAGATAGACGGAGAAGCTGTTGGCGAAGCGGAACACTATCCTGCCAAGGGAGTTGCCCTGTCCGCCTCGCTGCACGAAGCGCAACTGACGGTTACGCATATCGTCGGCTGAGAGATGGTTGATGTTGAGGGTGTCGCCAGAACGACGGTCGATGACGAAGTATTTGTGACGGGCAAACCATGCGGAGTCGCCTGCATGACGGGGGAAATCGCTCGCCACAATCTTAGGTGGCAGTACCCATTCGGGATTGATCTGCATGCAGTTGATATGGCTGCTGAGCAGAGGGGTCTTGGTCTTCAGGGCTCCGTAACACACCTTCATATTGAGTATGGTGTCGCCACCCACAGCCCACAGCTGCTGGGAGGGCAGATTGACCACCACCATGCGCTGAGAGAGGTCGGGGTGGGGTATGCGCCAGCGACAGCGTTCCATATTGACGGCTATGCGATGACGCTCCTCAGTGGTGCTTGCCGATGTCAATGCCTGACGCAATGCCTCGAAGGTCTGGGCATTGGCTGGGAAGGAAGCCTTGAGGTGGGTGATGCGTTCGCTGGTGGACAGTTGGGAGAGTGACTCCTGATAGTTGGGGACAGGGGTGTCGTAATCGTAGAGGTGGGCATAGGTGCTGTCTTCGCGCAGGTAGAGTCTGTTAAGCAGACGGGCAGGACGAATGAAGCCATAGCGTGTGCCAGTGACGTATTTGACGTAAGCCTTGGAGAGATTGTAGTCGAGTCGAGGCAAGACCTCGTTGATGTCTTGTCCTAAGGAATCGAAAGCAAGATGATGGATGATGTTCAGGTCTGCGGCTATCTGAGGAATGAGGAAGGCTGTGGTGTCGAGAGCCGACTGGGGCAGTTCGGTGCGCAGGTAATCAAGCAGTTCGTCGGCATCAGGCGACACGCCGTCGTCGAGGTTGAACCACAGAGGTATATCGCCAAAGGAGGCGATGGTGTCATAGCGATGCCTGACGAAGAGGTCGGCATTCCACCCAGAGGAGTCGGCAGCGATGATGGCGCTGAGGTGCTGCCTCATGCGCAGGGTGTCGATGGAGTCCTGATACACCCCAAAGGCTGGCTCGGTGAAGTCGTCGATAGCCTCTATCACCCTCTTGCATGACGACAGGAGGGTGAGGATGGTTAGCAGGAGGAATATGATGGGAGTTAAGTGCATAGGCTTAACTGATAGGCTTAACTGTGAACTGTTTAGAATTCTTCCGTCAGTCGCTTGATGTCCTGGTCTTCGCCCACTATCCAGAGGATGTCGCCAGGCTTGAAGAGATAGAGCGGAGAGACGGTGGCGAGATTCTCCTCACCTTCCTCCAAGCCCACGAGCATACAGTTGTAATGGTCGCGCAGACGGGAGGTGATGAGTGACTTGCCGACAAGAGAACAGTAGGAGGTGATGGCGAAGCGTCGCAGCTGCATCTCGTGAGGAGCAAACTCGGTGGGCTCAGGAAACTGCTCCTCTTGCAGGGTGGCATTGAGGTTGGCAAGCTGGGCATCGGAACCTATGACGTTGAGTTTGTCGAAGGGGAAGATGATGTTGTCGCCAGAAGGGATGTTAATCTTCTGATGACCACGCGAGATGCTGCTGATATGCACTCCGAAACGCTGGGCAAGCTGTAGTTCCTTGAGCATCTTGCCTGCCCACATGGAGTCTTGTGGCACATCGACGGTGGCTATGTGGAGGTCGCGATCGAGCAGTCTTCCCTCGAAGAGCGGACGCTGCTTGCCTGTGGCACGAGCGTAGGTGTCTTTGGAGTGCAGGTTCTGGATGAACATTCGTTCCATCTTGATGCTGCTGCTCTTGATGCGACGCGAATAGACCATAGCAAAGACTATGCACAGGGCGAGACAGAGCATGAGGGCATTGGAGAGCTGGGTGAGCTGACTGAACACATAGCAGATAAACGTCATGGCGATTGCCACGCGCAGGATGACCGTGAAGCAGAGTGGGGCACGATTATGACGACTGCCCACCCACAGGGCACGGAACTCTTCGCTCCTCGTCTTTTTCATAACCATAGCACGCAGGAAGGGGGCTATGAAGAGTATGGTGAGAATGGTGCACACGATGTCGGCCCACTTATGTGGCAGGATGGAACTGAGGAAGGCATCGCCCACGGTGAGCATGATGACGATAGTGGCACTGGAGAGCACGGAATAGATGAGCGTATTGATGACCATCTGGATGATGAGCGGACGCCAGTTGCCCTGCGAGGTGTCGTAGTTGGTGGGGGCTATGTCAGAAATCTTGTTGATGCGACTAATCCACGCCTTAGGCAGTGATTTCTCCACCAGGTTATATACTGGCACTGCGCCACGTATCATATAAGGTGTGGTGAAGGTGGTGATGACTGATACCGTAACCACTACAGGATAAAGGAAATCGCTGATGATGCCGAGGCTGAGACCTAAGGAGGCTATGATGAAGGCAAACTCACCTATCTGAGACATGGAGAATCCGCAACGCATAGCCGTCTTGAGGGGCTGACCAGAGACCAGAAAACCAAAGGAGCCGAGAATGCTCTGACCTAACAGTATGGCGAGTGTGATAACCACTATGGGCACCCACTGCTGCAATACGATATTGATGTCAACCAACATGCCGACAGAGACGAAGAAGATAGCTCCGAAGAGATTCTTGACTGGTTCTATCAGGCGCTCTATCTTCTGCGCCTCGATGGTCTCAGCCAGTATGCTACCCATGACAAACGAACCAAAGGCGGAGCTGAAACCCACGAAAGAGGCAAAGACAGCCATACCGCAACAGAGGGCAAGCGACACGATGAGCAACACCTCGTCATTGACCAGTTTGCGCACCTTGCGCAGGAAGAGGGGAATGAAGAACAGTCCCACGACAAACCACAACACAAGGAAATAGACTATATCCATGATGGAGAGGAACATGCCGTGACCAGCTCCCTCGCTACCACCCTTGGCTATGGTGGTGAGCACCACCATCATCACGATGGCGAGGATATCTTCAAGTATGAGCACACTCATAACCAGCGAGGCAAACTGCTGCTGCTTGAGTCCGAGGTCGTCGAACGCCTTATAGATAATAGTGGTGGACGACATGGCAAGCATACCTGCCAAGAAGAGGGCATCCATCTCTGACCACCCCTGCGTGGCGGCTACTATCACACCTATGTTCATCATAGAGAAGATGATGGTGAGAGCCGCTATAATGGGTGCCATACCCATCTTGAGTATCTTCTTAAACGAGAAGTCGAGACCCAAGGCAAAGAGCAGGAACATCACGCCGATGTCAGCCCAGGTGTGTATATTCTCCTCATCGAGAACTGATACGGTAAGGGGCATATTAGGCGACACTATGATGCCAGCCACGATATAGCCCAACACGAGTGGTTGCTTGAGTTTCTTGAACACAAGCGTCACTACTCCAGCCGTAACCAGAATGAGTGCGAGGTCTTGTACTAATGAGGGGATGTTTGACATAGATTTATGATGGTTTTAGTGGCTTTCTCCATAACCTGAACGGAGATAAATTCATAAGGACCGTGAAAGTTTACGGCACCAGTAAAGAGGTTGGGGCAGGGCAGTCCCTTGAACGACAGCTGGGCACCGTCAGTACCCCCGCGAATGGGTTGCACCTTAGGCGTAACGCCAGCCTTGAGCATAGCCTCCTTGGCACGCTCTATTATGTGGCTCACTGGCTGTATCTTCTCCAGCATGTTATAGTATTGGTCGGCTATCACAACATGACACACACCATCGCCATAACGCTGGTTGAGGCGCTCAGCCACCTTGCGCATCGTCGCCTTGCGCTCATCGAAACGCTCGTGGTCGTGGTCGCGAATGATAAACGACAGCTGAGCCTTCTCGCAACAGCCCTCCATGCCAGTGAGGTGGTAGAAACCCTGATAGCCGTCAGTGGTCTCAGGGCGCTCATCCTCAGGCAACATGCTGATAAACTCATGAGCCACTATCGAGGCGTTGAGCATCTTGCCCTTGGCATAGCCAGGATGCACGCTGATGCCTGTGATGGTTACCTTAGCCGAAGCGGCGTTGAAGTTCTCATACTCCAGTTCGCCAAGGTCGCCACCGTCTATGGTGTAAGCCCACTGACACCCAAACAGGTCAACATCGAAATGGTGGGCTCCCATGCCTATCTCCTCGTCGGGGTTGAAGGCTATGCGTATTTTGCCATGCTTTATCTCGGGGTGGTCGCGGAGGTAACACACAGCCTGCATTATCTCGGCTATGCCTGCCTTGTCGTCAGCCCCCAAGAGGGTGGTGCCGTCAGTCACTATGAGGTCTTCGCCCACGTGCTCCAGCAGTTCGGGAAACTTCTTCGGACTGCTCACTATGCCTTCGGAGAGCAGGATGTCGCCACCGTCATAGTGCTCCACTATGCGAGGTTGTACGCCTGCACCAGAACAGTCGGGCGAGGTGTCGTAATGGCTTATGAAGCCGATGGTGGGTGCAGTGCCATCATCCATTGTGGAGGGCAGGGTGGCATAGAGATAACCCTTGTCGTCGAGCACCACGTCGTGCAGTCCCTCAGCTATCATCTCATCACGCAGGTAGCGTGCAAAGACCATCTGCTTGGGAGTGCTCGGCACCGTCGTAGAGTTTTCTGAAGACTGGGTGTCGAACTTAACATAACGTATGAAACGCTCAACGATATTCATTACTCTAACCTTTAACCTCTAACCTTTAACCTATAGACTATAGCCTATTCCTGCTTAATAGCCTCTCTCACCTTAGCCTCTATCTCCTCACACAACTCGGGGTTGTCCTTGAGCAGGGCGAGGCAGGCATCGCGACCCTGTGCCAGTTTTGAGTCGCCGTATGAGAACCATGCGCCAGCCTTCTTCACTATATTCTTGTCAACGGCTATGTCGAGAATCTCGCCATACTTAGAGATGCCAGTGCCAAACATGATGTCAAACTCGCACTTGCGGAATGGAGGTGCCACCTTGTTCTTCACAATCTTTATCTTGGTCAGTTTGCCTATCACCTCGTCGCCATCCTTTATAGGGGTAGAAGGACGCACGTCGATGCGCACTGAGGCATAGAACTTCAGGGCATTACCGCCAGTGGTGGTCTCAGGGTTGCCAAACATCACGCCAATCTTCTCACGCAACTGGTTGATGAATATGCAGGTGGTGTTGGTCTTTGATATGGTAGAAGTGAGTTTGCGCAGAGCCTGTGACATCAGTCTTGCCTGCAGTCCCACCTTGTTGTCGCCCATATCGCCCTCTATCTCAGCCTTAGGGGTGAGCGCAGCTACAGAGTCGATCACTATGATGTCAACAGCGGCACTTGATATGAGCTGGTCGGCTATCTGCAGAGCCTGCTCGCCATTGTCAGGCTGTGATATCAGCAACTGGTCCACATCCACACCCAGGTTGGCTGCGTAGAAGCGGTCGAAGGCGTGCTCAGCATCTATGAATGCTGCTATGCCACCCTGCTTCTGTGCCTCGGCTATGGCGTGAATGGCGAGTGTCGTCTTACCTGATGACTCAGGACCGAATATCTCTATGATTCGTCCCTTAGGGTAACCACCCACACCGAGTGCCATGTCGAGTCCCAACGAACCTGTTGGTATTACCTCTACTTTCTCTACGTTATTCTCGCCAAGTTTCATGATTGAACCCTTGCCGAAATCCTTCTCTATCTTAGCCATTGCAGCCTGCAACGCCTTGAGTTTTGCTTCTTTGTTTGCGTCAGCCATTTTATAATTTAAGATTTATCATTTGTTATTTATATTCTACAATTCAAGTTCCCCGTTAAACACCTCATGCCAGGGCAGTCCCTGCTTGTTGAGCTGTTCCATGAATGGGTCTGGGTCAAAATCCTCCACGTTCCACACGCCAGGCTTCTTCCATATACCCTTGAGGAACATCATTGCGCCTATCATGGCAGGAACGCCAGTGGTGTAGCTCACACCCTGCATGCCTGTCTCTTCGTAAGCCTCCTGGTGCTTGCAGTTGTTATATACGTAATAGGTCTGTTCCTTACCGTCCTTTATGCCTCTGATGCGACAGCCTATAGATGTCTCACCGTCGTAGTTTTCGCCCAGATCCTGTGGGTTAGGCAAAACAGCCTTCAGGAACTGCAGTGGCACTATCTTCACCTTCACCTTCTTGTCGGGGTTGTCAGCCAGCGGTGCCTCATACTCCATCTCGTCTATGCGGCTCATACCCAGATTCTGTATGCAGTCCAGATAGGTGAGATATTGCTGTCCGAAGGTCATCCAGAAGCGAGCCTGCTTTATGGTAGGATAGTTCTTCACCAGCGACTCCAGTTCCTCGTGGTGCATAAGGTACGACTCGCGTGGACCTATGTTAGGGTAGGTGAGAGCCTTGTGTATCTCCAGTGGCTCAGTCTCTATCCATTCGCCATCTTTGTAATACAGTCCCTTCTGGGTTATCTCGCGTATGTTAATCTCAGGGTTGAAGTTTGTGGCAAACGCCTTGTGGTGGTTGCCTGCATTGCAATCGACGATGTCCAGATAGTGTATCTCGTCAAAGTGGTGCTTTGCTGCATAAGCCGTATAAACGCCTGACACTCCTGGGTCGAAACCACAGCCGAGGATTGCTGTCAGTCCTGCATCCTCAAAACGCTGTTTGTAAGCCCACTGCCATGAGTATTCAAAGTGTGCCTCGTCCTTGGGCTCGTAGTTGGCTGTGTCCAGATAGTTCACCCCACATGCCAGACAGGCATCCATTATCGTGAGGTCCTGATAAGGCAGGGCGAGGTTCACGCACAGCTCAGGTTTAAACTCGTTAAATAGTGCCTTTAGCTGTTCCACATCGTCAGCATCCACCTGTGCCGTGCTCAGGTTGATGTTCTTGCCATACTCCTTTTTCCTTAATGCCTCTACCAGGGCATCACATTTTTCCTTTCTGCGACTTGCTATCATGAAGTCGGTAAACACGTCGCTGTTCTGTGCTATCTTGTGTGCCGCTACGGTGGCTACACCGCCAGCACCAATCATTATTACTCTTGACATTTTTATTTTAATTGATAATTGACAATTCTTGCGCTCCATAGGTGCTCAGGCGAGCAGAGCTCGGAGGACAATTGATAATTTTTCTCTAACCTCTAACCTCAGACCTCAGGCCTCAAACCTCAACCCTACTTCTTCATTTCCTTCTCCTGCGCTACTTTATTTGCCTCCATGGCGTTCAGCTTGCGGTGGAAGTTATAGCGGATGCCATTCTGTGTCAGTATTAGCGAATCGCCACTGAGGCTCTCCAGCTGCAGGGTGTCCAGCGAGTAGGTCACCTTCTTGCCGTCCTTGGCGCCAGGGAATCCTCCCTCGCGTGATATCAGCACAAGGTTGCCGTTGAGCATATACCATTTTATGTAGTTCTTCACAGGGGGGTATATCACTGGTGAGTCATCCTCCAGCGTGTTTGAGCGCATCACCCTGCCCACAGCCTGTGCGTTGTGGCTACGCTTGAGCGTGAAACCATATTCGCGAGGAATGAGGAAATTGCTCTTTATCGAGTCGTCCACATGTGCCATCATGCGTCGCTGCGCACGACGTGACATATTCTGAAACTCCTTCATCACTGGCATCACGGGATATGTCCACGTGCCTTTCAGTGCGTCCAGGTTCACCACCATGGTGGCTGTCAGCGTGTCTTGCTGGTCGCGCATCACGCCTATCCAGTCGCCTATTTCTGGTTTGCCTATCACCCTGCCGTTCTCCTTAGCGTCTATGCAGTTCAGCGTTATGGGGTCGCCATAGAAAGGCCAGATGACCACCACCGAGTCTGATGTGCCGTCGCATGATAGACCATAGAGCATCGAGTCGCCCTTCACCACTGGTGCGTCGTCAGTCATCATCACGTCCGTCTGGTCGTCTATCTTCTCTGTGCTCTTTTTGCATCCTCCCAGTGCTATTAGTGCTGTGAGGCAGAGGCATACTATTGAGAAATGTATCTTCATTTTCTGTATTAAAATGTTATGCTTTGCATAAAAAGTGATTTCAATCTACAAAGGTAACCAAAATAGTTCACAGTTCACAATTCACAGTTCATAGTTTGTCAGCCTTTTATTATTTTTTAACCTTTAAACCTCAAACATCAAACCTCCAACTTCAAAAATTTTTAGAAAAAATTACTACCTTTGCAGTCGCAATCACAAATTTCTTTATTCGCCCAATGAACAGGTTATCAGCATTATTTCTCACTTTTATGGCATTTGCCACAAGTGCCTTCGCACAGTCTAAGATGGAACAGGAACTGCACAAACTCGACGAGGTTGTGGTCAAGGGTGTGGCTAAGAAACTGGTGGTGAGGGAAGACACCTTCATCTATAATGCCGATGCCTACAAAACTCCAGAGGGCTCCACCATTGAGGAACTGGTGCGCAAACTGCCTGGCGCTCAGGTGAGCGACGATGGCAAGGTGACCATCAACGGCAAGGAGGTAAAGAAGATTAAGGTGGATGGCAAGGAGTTTATGACGGGCGACACACAGACGGCGCTCAAGAACCTGCCCACTGCCATAATAGATAAGGTGAAGGCTTACGACGAGAAGTCCGATCAGGCTCGCCTCACGGGCGTTGATGACGGCGAGGAAGAAACGGTGCTCGATTTCAACATCAGACAGGGCATGAACAAGGGCTTTATGGCAAACATCGACCTCGCCATAGGCACCCACAAACGCTATGCTGAAAGGGTTATGGGCGCATATATGAAAGATAACTCGCGACTCATGCTCTTTGGCAATGCCAACAACACTGGCGACCGCGGATTCTCAAGCGGTGGTCGAGGCGGTGCAGGCGGTGGCAACGGACTGATGGCAAACAAGATGCTGGGCATCAACTACAACTACGAACTGAAAGACAAACTCAAAGCCGACTTCTCCATCAGGTGGAACCACAGCGATACCGACAACTGGCAGAAGAGTGCCACAGAGAACTTCGTATCGACCAAGGGTTCATTCACCAACAGCATCTCGCAGCAGTATGGCAGAAGCAACAAATGGGACATACGAGGCAAGGTGGAGTGGAAGATTGACACACTGACCACACTCATCGTGCGACCCACATTCACTGGCAGCTCCACCGACTCCAGGGGCGACAGCCGCAGCTCCACCTTCAGTCGCGACCCCTTCCAGTATTCCGACGACCCGTGGAACATGGACGAGAGCACAGGAGGCGCTGACCTGTGGGTTAACAGCAAGAAGAACAACTCCCTGTCCTACGGCACTTCCAACGCCTTCAATATTCAGGCTACCCTCTCACGCAAACTGGCTGCCAACGGAAGAAATGTAACCACCCAAGTGCGCTACAACGTGGGTAATGCTGACACTGAAGACCTCTCCACCCAGTTTGTCAAACTCTATCAGCTTAGCGAACAGTATTACAAAAACCGTTATAACATCACACCCACCAAGAACTGGGGGCTGCAGCTCAATGCCACCTACAGCGAACCCATAGCCAAGGCTACATTCATACAGTTTAAATACCAGTATCAGTACAGCAACAAGACCAGTGACCGTAGCACCTACGACTTCAGCGACGAGCCCGATTTCTATCGTGGCGTAACACCTGAATACCGCGACTTCGATTACTATCTCGCCCCTTACCGTCCGCTCACTGAGTCGTCACCCTATTACAGCAGTCCTCTCAGCCGCTATTCCGAGTACGACAACTACGTTCACCAGCTCGAACTCACACTCAAGCGCACTCGTCCCAAGTATAACCTCAATGTGGGCGTCATGCTCCAGCCACAGGTGTCACACCTTACTTATAAATACCTTGGCAACGATTTCGATGTGCGCCGTACAGTCACCGACTTCACGCCAACTCTCGACTTCCGCTATAAGTGGAACAAGAAGAAGACCCTCCGAGTCAACTACCGAGGCAGGTCAGCCCAGCCCACCATGACCGATATGCTGCCCATAACCGACGATACCGACCCGCTCAACATTAAGGTGGGCAACCCAGAGTTGAAGCCCTCCTTCACCAACACCATGCGCGTGCAGTATAACAACTATGTGTCAAGCCACATGCAGACAGTCATGGCATTCCTCAACTACCAGATGATACGCAATAGCGTTTCTAACAGCGTAGAATATGATGACCAAACGGGTGGAAGAACCACCAAACCCATGAACATCAACGGCGACTGGAGCATCGATGCAGCTATGATGTATAATGCCGCTGTCGATAGCGTGGGCAAGTGGAACTTCAACTCCTTCGCCAACGTCAGCTATAAGAATGATGCCAACTACACCTATCTCACAGACACTAAGCAGACCGAGAAAAACTACACTCGCACCACCAACCTCAGCGAGCGCATTGGCATAGGCTACCGTCTCGACTGGATAGAGGTGGAGCTCAACGGACAGGTGCAATACACCATCTCAAGTAACAAGCTGCAACCCAATGCCAACCTCAACTCATGGCAGTTTCAGTATGGCACCGATATCACCCTCACTGCTCCCTGGGGCACCAGTTTCTCCACAGGCGCACACATGCAGAGCCGTCGAGGCTTTGCCGATGCAGCCATGAACACCAACGAGTTTGTGTGGAACGCCCAGATAGCCCAGAGCTGTCTCAAGAGCAAGGCACTCACCTTCTCACTGCAGTTCTATGACATACTCCACGAGAAGAGCTCCTTCAGCCGTGCCGTCTCAGCCTCACAGCGCAGCGACACATGGTATAACAGCATCAACTCCTACTGCATGCTTCACGTCATCTACCGTTTCAATGCCTTCGGCGGCAAACAATCAAGGCGAGGCAACCGTCCTGACGGAGAGTTTGGCGACCGTCCCCCTCGTGGTGAAGGTGGCTTCGGTGGAGGCGAACGAGGAAACAGGGGCGGCTTCGGTGGAGGCAGCAGAGGCATGGGTGGAGGTCCCCGTTTCTAAGAAAAGCAAAGGATGGTAACAAATCGTTACCATCCTTTTTCAATATAGCGCACTGGGTATAAGTCTTCAGAGAAAGCTATATGGTTTGCTTGGTTTCAAGGCGGTGGAGCGCCATCTGCTCATACTTGGTGCCTGGTCTGCCGTAGTTGGCATAGGGATAGATGGAGATGCCGCCACGGGGCAGGAACAAGCCCGTGACCTCGATGTACTTAGGGTCCATGAGACGGATGAGGTCTTTCATGATGATGTTGACGCAGTCCTCATGGAAGTCACCGTGATTGCGGAAGGAGAAGAGGTAGAGCTTGAGGCTCTTGCTCTCCACCATCTTCTGGTCAGGGATGTACATAATCTTAATTTCCGCAAAGTCGGGCTGCCCTGTGATGGGGCACAGGGAGGTGAACTCTGGGCAGTTGAACTGTACCCAGTAGTCGTTCTCAGGATGCTTGTTCTGGAAGGTTTCAAGTACCTCAGGAGCGTAGTCGCTCCTATACTCAGTCTTCTTGCCAAGGAGCTGCAGCCCCTCTTGCTCTCTATTGTTATTCTTCATTCTTCACTCTTCATTCTTCATTCTCCTCCCTATCCTCAACGTTGTCGCCGTTGGTAGGTTTGAGGTCTTCTTCGAAGTTGATGCCTGCCTCGATGAGGATGTTATACCACTGGATGAGTTTCTTGATGTCGGAGGTATGCACGCGGTCACGGTCGAAGGTTGGCACGAACTTGGCGAAGTAATCGTTGAGTTCTTTGCCGCTTGCCTTCTTGTAGTCGATGCTTGCCTTTTTGCCTCCCTCCAGTTCGCGCTGTGCTATGAGGATATTGCCTAAAGGCATGTCTTCGTCGTCGGTGTACATGGCGATGTCAGCGAGTGAGGTCACTCTGTCGCTGGCGAAGGCTGGCATACGCTTGTGGTCTAAGAGGTTTTCTACTATCAATGAACCCTTGCCACGTGATACGAGTTCATAGAGTCCAGGTTTGCCTGAAATGGCGAGAATTGTCTTGCTCATATTTAAAGTTTATGGTTTAAAGTTTAATGGTTAAAGTTTAATGGTTAAAGAGTTCAACTTTCAATTTTAATTATTTTAAGTATTTCGTCCACTTGCTTGTTGAGGTCGGTCTTGCCGTCGTTGACAATCACGTAGTCGGCTCGCTGTGCCACCTCCTGCTGGTTGGTCTGTCCGTCAACCCACTGAGCGGCTCGGTCGTAAGGTATGCTGTCGCGCTGCATGATGCGCTGTATGCGCACCTCGCGTGGTGCTGTTACGGCTATCACCTTATCGACGAAGTGTTCGAGGTGTGCCTCGTAGATGATGGCGCACTCCATCCACTGCATGCCCGAACGAAGGAAGTCGTCCATCACGGCTGGGTGCACGATGCTGTTGATAGCCTGCTTGTTAGCCTCTGATGCCAAGAGAAACTTGGTGACGGCTGCTGTGTTATACACCCCATCGATGTAGGTGTCAGGTCCTATCAGACTGACGAGCTGGTCGTGGATAGCTTGTGAGGTGTTGATGATGTGGCGTGCCTGCTTGTCAGTGTCGTAGATGGCGATGCCACGCTCGTTGAGCAGTCGACAGACGTATGACTTACCTGCTCCTATGCCTCCTGTGATGCAATATCTGTTCATGGCTCAGGGGGTTTCGAGTATATAGTCCACCTTATTATCTTTTATGGTGGCGCGCACTATGCCACGAGGCTGCACCATGATTTTCACCTTGAGTTTCTCGTTGGGATTGGCTGAGATGTCGTTATAGTCAGCCACCACGCTGAAGAGCTCGGGCTTAACCTGTGATATGCGAGCCACTGCTGCAGTCACCTTAATATCAACGCGCGCAGGGAAGGTCTTGAGTGCTATTCCTTCAGGCACGTTGACGGGACGGATGGGGGCGTTGATGATTACCTCGGTGAGCTGTTCGGCTATGAGACTCATAGAGACGGTTGAGGGCTCAATCCTGGCACCTGTGATTTTCTGTGTTCCCACGCTGTGTGTGGATGATTCCTTGATGCCAGTGAGGTTGAGTGGTGTGGTGTAAACCACGTTGATGGTGTCGAGAGCATCAGTAGAGGCATATACCGTAACGCTATCGGGGGTGAATACTGTACGCGTGATGAAGTAGTTGGTGGCTGGCATTACCTGTCCGTAGATGGCTATGGGCACCTTCTTCATGGCACCATAGTTGTAGTAGAAGTCCCAGCGGTCAGACTTGACTGAGGTGATAGAGGTGGTCTGCATGGTGCGCGACTTCATTATCTTCTGTATGTCAGCAGCTGATATGCTTCCCTTGCCACCTGCCTTGGCATATTGTGCGAAGCGCAGGTGTATGGGGCGCAGCACGTCGTTGATGGCAAACTCCATGAGGTTGAATCCCTTATCGCGAAAGGTGACCTTGATGGTGTCAGGCAGGGGTTCGGTAATCACTATGTTGTGTGGGATGTCGGTTATTTCAATCTTTACGGGGTATTCCCTCTCATAGGTGTCGTTGAGCGTGGAGAGAAACCAGAAGGTGGCACTGACAGCGAGGAAGGATAGAAATATGAGAAACTCCTTACTCGAAAACTCGGGCAAGGAATTTCTCAGGTCCTTATATGTCTTGCTTATCTGCAAAGTGTCCACGATGAGAGGGTTATTTCATCTGTTGACTGGCAGCATCGGCAAATACGTAGCCGCGGTCGATGGTGATGGTAACACCTTTGGCTATCTCAACATCGAGGGAGTTCTGCTCCAGGTTGATATGCTTCACGGTGCCATATACACCACTGGCTGTAACCACCTTAGTGCCCTCGGTGATGGAGTTCTGGAAGTTCTTGATTTCCTTCTGCTTCTTCTGCTGAGGACGAATCATGAAGAAATACATGATGGCAAAGATAGCCACCATCATAATAATCATAGAATAGCCGCCACCAGCAGCGCCTTGTGCGGCAAGAATAATGTTTGTCATTGTTTTTGCTTGTTATTTTTTTAGTATTACTTTTTATTTTTCACTTTCTTCTCGGGCATAGTCTTGAGCAGGATGCCCTTGTCAATGAGGTGACGCGCTATGGCGTCGAGCATGCCATTGATATATCCACCTGAGCGTGAGGTGGAGTAGAGTTTGGCAAGGCTTACATACTCGTTAATGGTAACGTTGACGGGGATGTTGGGGAAGGTCATCATCTCGGCTATGGCGAGCTGCATAATCACCACATCCATGTAGGCAAGACGTGAGAAATCCCAGTTGCGGCTTGCCTCTGTCATATAACGCTGATACTGGTCGGCATTGACTATGGTGGCATGGAACAGCTTCTGGGCATACTCCTTGTCCTCGTCATCGGTATATTCAGGCAACAGCTCCTGGCTGTCGCCATTGGCAGGGTCGAAGCGCTTGATGGTTTTCAAGACGAATGTGTCAACCACCTCCTTGTCGTCGTTCCAGTAGATGGAATCCTCTTCAAGGGTGAGAGAGAGGTCGTCATTGTTCTGTATGAACAGTTTGTAAAGTTTGCGCCACACCTCGCGATGGGTTTCGTAGTCATCGTCTGAGGAAGCGATAAACTCCTGATAGGTCTCGCTCTGCTCCATCTGCAGGTAGAGATTCTTAACAAACTCAGCCTTGTCGTCCCACAAGTTCTTCTGGTCCTCAACAAACTCCTTGAGTTGCTTGTTTTCCTCAAGCTGCACTGCAAACTTGTTGAAGGCGAAGCGTGCCGACGGACCTGTGAAGCCCTCGCGCTCAGCTTTAGCCGAGGCGATGTCGTAGTGCTTGCGCGCCATACGTGTAACGGCGACGATGAGCAACAGGAGGGTGTTGTATAGATGATAAGCCTTGGTGAGAGAGAACATCAGTTCCTTCTCAGCATTATCTAAGTTATGGTTTCCGTTCTGGAAGTAGGCATAGGTTAACTGAACTGCCTTGATTCGTATAAGTTCTCTGTTAATCATAAAATGTCTCTCCTTAAGATCGCTGTGTTATAGTATGTTTGTAGTTGATGCAATATCGCCACAAAGTTAATACATTTATATATAATGACAAAAAATGCCTATGGATTTTATGTTTTTTTTACAGTTTTATTTGCCTACGTCAAAAATAATTAGTACCTTTGCACCCGCAAAATCGCAAAGCGCGTTTGGGGCGACGCTTTCAGTGATGAAATAAAGTCGGTCCCCTTGTGTGATGGCAGATTAAGCATAAAATCAATCAAAAAACTTAATTTAGAGTAACACAATTATGTTAGAAATTTCACTTAAGGGTCAGAAGCGTGCTGACCTCGGTAAGAAGGCTTCTAAGGAAGCTCGTAAGCAGGGTCTTATCCCTTGTAACATCTATGGTGAGAAGAAGGACGAGAATGGTCTGCCAGTAGCAGTTTCATTCGTTATTCCATTCACCGAGTTGCGTAAGGCTATCTACACTCCTAACGTGTATGTTATCAACCTGGAGCTCGACGGTGAGAAGAAACTCGCTATCATGAAGGAGATACAGTTCCACCCAGTGACAGACGCTCCTCTGCACGTTGATTTCTTTGAAATCACTCCTGAGAAGCCAATCACTGTAGGTATCCCAGTTAACCTCGTGGGTCTGGCTGCTGGTGTGCGCCTTGGTGGTCGTATGTCACTCTCTATCCGTCAGATTAAGGTTACTGCTCCTTACACTCGCATACCTGAGAAGCTTGACGTTGACGTTACCGCACTCGAGATTGGTAAGTCTATCAAGGTCGGTTCACTCTCATACGAAGGACTGGAGTTTGCTACACCTGCTGAGGTTATCGTATGTTCTGTTAAGATGACACGTGCTGCACAGGCTGC
>RHMF01000903.1_pt1 | contig 16199 bp, 13 predicted proteins | sample 5365151 | NCBI WGS metagenome assembly RHMF01 (sample SAMN10266501, study PRJNA497801) | feces metagenome | isolation source: feces | host: Bos taurus | place: China: Prairie of Fairy Mountain | collected 2017-08-14 | reverse complement strand
ACTTGGGTTCAAACCCGGATTCGCGCAGAAGCGCAGGCATCTCACGCCCCACATTGTAGTGGGACGTAACGATTTCCAGATGATATCCCTTATCCGGATCGGTCACCGAACCACCGGCAAGAAAGGCCCCGCGAAAGAAGGATGTGCGGCAGTGTTCTTCTTCCAGAACGCCAAAATTAATATGCAGCGCTACACTCTCACCGGGATCGTACCCGTATGTATCTCCGATGAGAGAGATTTTTTTCGGGTCACGGATGAAAAAAGCACGTTTTCCCGAACAGACTGTCGGGAGTTGGTCAAACTCAAGCTGAAAGGCTTTCTTGAACAACTGCGGCAATCTTGCTGCAAACGCATCCGATTCAGTTACGATGCGGATACCGCCGCTCTGAAACTTGCTGCAAAACAGAAGAATTCCATATACTTCTGCCTGAGCACAGCACTTCTTGGTAATTGCAGCTTTACAGAGTTCCTGTTTGATCTGAGCAGAAAAGGACACTGTGATCCCTCTTTCTAAAATACTTTGGTTTCGGCTCGCTCCCGATAGATTTCAAGGACAGCCCGAGCAAGACGATCCGGCGAGTGACGGGCATAATCCGTCGTGTCTGCCACCAGCGGACGCTCGGCCACCTCGATCCCCATAGCCTCGATGGCTGCGCGATCAACCACGAGAGGCGCAGCATCTTCCTCTTTATACCGTTCAAGGAGGTCGGGATTCACCGGAGCGGAATTGGTCAGACACAGGTCGATCAATCCGGGGGCACCGTGGGTCAGCAAGGCTTTCACATGATCCGATGCCGTCATTCCTTCGGTTTCGCCGTCCTGCGTCATAATGTTGCAGACATAGATTTTCAGCGCATTCGACCGGCAAATGGCCTCCACGATCCCATCCACCAGAAGGTTCGGGATCACGCTGGTATAAAGACTGCCCGGCCCAAGCAAAATCAGCTCGGCTTCATCCAGCGCCTGAATCGCCTGAGGAAGTGCCGGAGAATGCTCCGGCAGAAGACGGACATTGCGGATGCGGCAATCCTGCTCTTTCTTAAATTGGAAAATCTTAGACTCGCCCAAAACGCGGCTTCCATTTTCAAAGATGGCTTCCAACTTCACATCGGCATTGGTCACTGGGAGAATGCGGCCGGAAATGGCCAAAACTTCGCTCATGCGTGCAACCGCCTGATCAAAAGAATCTGAAATCCCGTTCAATGCCGCCAACAACAAATTTCCAAATGCCTGACCGGACAAACTGCCTTCTTTAAAGCGATAGCCAAGAAGCTGTTCCATAACCGGCTCTACATTTGCCAGTGCCTGCATACAATTGCGAATATCTCCCGGAGGGGGCATTCCAAGATCCTGGCGCAGCATTCCGGAGCCACCGCCATCATCCGCCACAGTCACAATTGCCGTCAGATTGGATGTCATCTTTTTCAGGCCGCGCAGCATGGTTGACAGGCCATGCCCGCCACCAATGGCAACGATCTTAGGTCCTGAAAGTTTATCCATTTTTATGCCCTCGTCATGTCACGGTGATTTTCCGTGGCGTTATAACCCTTCTGTCGAATGAAATCAGCCAAGGCACGGGTAATTGCCACCGAACGATGCTGTCCACCGGTGCAGCCGATGGCAATCACCAAAGCGGTTTTTCCTTCTTCCACGTAATAAGGAAGCAAATAACCGATCATATCTTCCAACTTGCCAAGGAAATCCAGACTTTGCTGATAGCCAAACACAAAGTTTCTGACACCTTCATCCAGTCCGGTCTGATTGCGCAATTCAGTCAGATAGTAGGGATTGGGCAGAAACCGTACATCAAAGACAAGGTCCGCTTCAATGGGAATACCGTACTTAAACCCAAAGGAGATGACCGAAACGCTCATGTTGGTGCTGGCCTTTTCCGTTCCAAACAGGCGAATGATCTCACCGCGCAGTTTTGCTGTGGAAAGAGCCGTCGTGTCAATGATGTATTCGGCCAGTTTTCGCACGCCTTCCAGCGCAGATCGCTCCAACGCAACGACCTCTTCCAGCGATGCACCGCCGCCGGCCAGGGGATGGCTTCGGCGGGTCTCTTTATACCGTTTGATAATGGTCTCTGTACTGGCCTCCACAAAGAGGATCTTATAGTCACACTGCATGGCACGCAGCTCATCCAACGCTTCAAACAGACCGTCAAAGGTCTGGCCGCCGCGAATGTCGGTTACAACCGCGACCTTATCATACTTGCCGCCACCGGCCATGCACAGCTCGGCAAACTTGGGAATCAGAGAAGCAGGCAGATTGTCAACGCAGTAGTAGCCGATGTCTTCCAAGAAGGAGACTGCTTTACTTTTGCCGGCTCCCGAAAGGCCGGAAACAATCACAAAATTCAACCTTATTCCTCCCCCAACAGTTTTACTTCCGGTTCCAGAACCACTCCGGTTGCATCAAAAACACGCTGGCGCACCTGATCCATCAAAGCAAGAACATCCGAACAGGTCGCTCCGCCCTTGTTGATCACAAAGCCGGCATGCTTTTCCGACACCTGCGCGCCGCCCACCGTCATTCCCTTCAGTCCGCACTGATCGATCAGCGCCGCAGCATAATACCCCTGCGGGCGCTTAAAGGTGGAGCCGGCACTGGGCCACTCCAGCGGCTGCTTGCTCTTTCGGCGCTCCATCAACTCTTCCATGCGGGCGCGAATCAGCTGAGGATCACCCGGCTGAAGCCGCATCTTGGCGGAAAGAATCAATCTGGAACCATCCGAGAAGGCACTGTGACGATAGGAAAAGCCAAATTCATTTGTGGTTTCGATCTCTCCGGATGGGGTCAAATAGGTCACTTCGGTGATTACCTGCGCCATCTCACCATCGTAAGCACCGGCGTTCATGGTCACTGCGCCACCCAGACTACCCGGAATTCCATGCGCAAACTCCAGTCCGGTCAGTCCGTGATCGCGGGCAAAAACAGCCAGACGGGCCAGCAGAATGCCGCTTTCCGCAATAATTTCATTGCCATCCACCCGTGCCTGGCACAAGCCGCTTGTGGTTTTGATCACAAATACATCACAGCCGGTATCGGGCACCAGCAGATTGGACCCGTTCCCCAGAAAAACAGGGCGAATACCCTCCTCCACAGCGGCACACACTGCCAACTGTGCCTGTTGAACGGTGCGAGGCAGCGCCATCAGTGAAACCGGTCCACCCACGCGAAATGTGGTGTGCCGATTCATGGACTCCTGCTCCAGCAGTTCCAGATCAGGGCAAATATGCATGAATTTATTTTTCAGAGAAATGATCTGCGACATAACAATCCTCCGATATCAAACTCGAAAAAACTTATACTATCCCTATCATATTATTATACCAGATTTATTCCCGAAAGAGAATAGTCAGTTCAAAAAAATCCGGACGGCATTTCGATGCCGTCCGGATGCAAATCCTATGGAATTTACTTGGTTAATTTCATTCGTACAGTTCGCCATCAAAGACCGTGGTCGCAGGGCCGGTCATGTAAACATGCCCATCTTCTTCCGACCACCGAATGTTCAGGTCACCGCCCAGAAGATGGACGGTTGCCTCACGTTCACTCAGACCCAGAGATGCGGATGCGACAAGCACTGCACAGGCACCGGTACCGCAGGCCAGAGTTTCTCCGCTTCCCCGCTCCCACACACGCATGTTCAGATGGGTGCGATCGATCACTTCAACAAACTCCGTGTTGGTTCGATTGGGGAACATGGGGTGGCACTCAAAGTCCGGTCCGATACATTCCAGATCCAAATTTGCGATCTCAGGCAGGTACACAACCGAATGAGGATTGCCCATGGACACCGGATTCACCGTATAGTCTTTCCCCTTTACAGAAATTTGTGCAGAAGGGCCGATCTCCGGTATACCCATATCAACCGTCACCGCAGCCACAACGCCGTTTTCCAGTTTCAGGTCAAGCACTTTAATTCCGCCCAGCGTTTCAACCGTCAGGGGATTTTTCGCAACGAGGCCCTTGTCATAGACAAATTTACCGACACAGCGAACACCGTTTCCGCACATTTCTCCCTCGGAACCGTCCACATTGAACATTCTCATGCGAACGTCTGCGCAGTCAGAGGGGCAAATGCAGATCAGACCATCACTACCCACTCCAAAGTTGCGGTTTGAGACGCGGCGTGCCAACGCAGGCAAATCATCCGGCGTATGATCCAGACAATTGACATAGACATAATCGTTGCCCAGCCCATGCATTTTTGTAAAACGCAGCATGACAGCACCTCCCGGTTTTCTGAATACGAGCGATCAATAGTTGATGATATATTTGTCGCGTTCCCACGTGGTAACATGGACACGGTACTCATCCCATTCTTTCCACTTGCCTTCAATGTAATGATGGGCAACATGAGAACCCAGCGTATCCAGAATCAACTGATCTTTCTCGAGTTCGTGGAGCGCCGCCTCCAGCGAGGCAGGCAGAGCTTCGATTCCCTTCTCCTTGCGGGCCTCGGCGCTCATATCGTAGATATTCTCGGTCACCTCAGCCGGAGGAACCATTCCCTTTTCGATACCATCCAGACCGGCTGCCAGACATACCGCCAGTTCCAGATAGGGATTGCAGCAGGGATCCGGGCAACGCAGCTCCACACGGGTGCCCTGACCGCGAGCGGCAGGGATGCGAATCAGCGTGGATCGGTTGGAAGCAGACCAAGCCATGTAACAGGGTGCCTCATAGCCGGGGACCAAGCGCTTGTAAGAGTTGACAAGGGGGTTGGTGATGGCCGTGATTCCCTTCATGTGGTGCAGAATACCGGCGATGAAACTATAGGCCTCCTTGGAAAGGCCCTTTTCATCGTTGGGATCGTAGAATACGTTCTTTCCGTCGCGGAACAGAGACATGTTGGTGTGCATTCCGTTGCCGGCCTGGCCGAAAATGGGCTTAGGCATGAAAGTTGCATGCAGTCCGTTGCGCTGTGCAAGGGTCTTGACCACCAGCTTGAAGGTCATAATATTGTCGGCAGCGTGCATGGCGTTGGTATATTTGAAATCGATCTCATGCTGGCCCATGGCACATTCATGATGGCTTGCTTCGATTTCATAATCCATTTTCTCCAGAGCCAGACAGATGTCACGGCGGGTACCTTCTCCCAGATCCAGGGGACCGAGGTCAAAATAACCTGCCTCATCGTGGGTCTCCATGGTGGGCTTGCCGTTTTCATCGGTCTTGAACAGGAAGAATTCACACTCAGGGCCAACTTTAAAAGCATCAAATCCCATGTCCGATGCCTTTTGCAAGGTCCGCTTGAGAACGCCGCGGGGATCGCCGACAAAAGGCGTGCCGTCCGTATTGTATACGTCGCAGATCAAACGTGCTACCTTACCGTGAGTCTGATGCCAAGGAAAAACCACAAAGGAATTCAAATCGGGATACAGGCACTGATCGGACTCGTTGATGCGAACGAAACCCTCAATGGAAGAGCCGTCAAACATCATCTGATTGTTCAGGGCTTTTTCGATTTGATTTGCAGTAATCGCTACGTTTTTGAGCATACCAAAAATGTCGGTAAACTGCAGACGCACAAATTCGATATTTTCTTCTTTGATGATTCGAAGAATATCTTCCTTTGTATATGCCATACTGTGGCACCCCCAATTAAAAAATTGCATGAATATACGAAAGAAAAGGTGCTCCTCCCAAGGGTGGAGCACCTTTGTTTGAAGCTTTATATCAGTATAATTGCTCCATTCTTCCTTGTCAAGAATTTCAAGCAGCCTTGGCCTTGGCGTGTCTGGAAAGCATGATGCAAAGAGCGCCCGCCAGACAGAACACAGCCAGCAGAGGGAACACAATGGTGTACTTCTCGCCGGTCATCTTCAGGAGCATGCCCACAAGGGCGGGACCGACAATGGCGCTGACAAAACCGTATGCTACAAAAACAAGGCTAAAAATGGTGCTGTAATGCTTCAGACCGAACAGGTCGGAAACCAGCGGCGCAGAAATGGCAAACAAGGTGCCAAAGGAGAAGCCAACAAACGCGGCCAGGATAGCCACAAGAACTGGATTATGGCAGAACGGGAGCAGCACATAACCCAAAGCACCCATTACAAAGGCCACACATCCGGTGGCATTGCGGCCAATAAAATCGGACAGCGAACCGGCAACGATTCGGCCAATTCCATTGGTCAGATTGAACGCAGTAATGACCACAACACTGGGCAGCGCGATCGATGCCGCGAAATTGCCTCCCTGGCTGACCATAGAAATACCGGCAGCACCCACAAAGACCCATGCCAGCCAGACAGCCCAGAATGCACGTGTTTTCAGTGCTTCCTTCACGGTATAGTCCTTGGCGGCAAGAGTGGGGCCCTTGGCATCCGACTGCTGGCGCATCTTCTCCAGAATCTCCTGACGCCCCATCTTCTCTTCATCCGTCAGTTTGGTGCGATCAGGCAGTTCTGCGAATAGCAGCGCCAACAAGTTGATCACTACGATCATGGCCAGAACCACATAGTTCATTTTCTGATAGCCCAGATTGTTCAGCAACAGGGTATACACCGGGGACATGACGGCAGCAGAGGTTCCGAAAAACAGATTGACGATGCCGGTCGCAAGACCGCGTCTCTGCGGAAACCAGTGCTGAACGGTCGTCAGCGAAGGACCATAGATAAAGCCGGTACCTGCGCCATTCAGAAAAGCCCAGATATAAGCAACATAAATGTTGTTGATCTGATTGGCAACCGCCATGCAGACAAACAGCACGACTGTACCAATCAGAAAGCTGCGCCGGGTTCCGATTTTTGGATGCAACCATCCCGACACCAAGGTCAGACATCCGACGCCAAGACACGCAAAGGTCATAATCAATCCGGTTGCACCGGCATCCACCTGAAGCGCATCACGCCAATACGGAGTCAGAATGCCGGGATATCCAAAAAACAACGATCCGGAATTAAACGTAGCCAGTGCGCAAGCGATTACCGCAAGCCAGCCCCTGCGGGAAAACTGATTCATATGTACGTTACCTCTTCTATGTATTTCCCTATGCCCGATCAGACAATAACATACTCTCCGCGCACAAGCAGTGTACAATCGGTCATTGCTGCAATCACGGCTCCTTCAAGAGGAACAACATACAGACAATTGGGCTCAATGTTCCCACCAATGCCCACGGTAGCTCCGGACGTAATATTATGCATCACAGGAACAGAACCGGACATAACCTGAGCCGTTCCGGTACGAACCAGAATCTCCACTCCGGCTCCGGGACAAAGAAGCTGATCCTTGGTCAGGGTAACTTCCTGATATACTGCACCGCTTCCGACTGTTCCACCAAGGGTGTTTTCCACCTTCTTGGAGTAATCGTCGATGGCGGCATTTACTTTTTCGAGCAGAGCCTGCTCATTGGCCTTAACCTGCTCGTCCACCTTGCCAAGAAGTTCGGGCTTAACCACCTGCGTCAGATAGCTCAACGTGATCAGTGGATCTGCCTGCTCGCCTCCGGTTGCCGAAACAGAGAACGCTCCGACCAAAGTAACCAATACCAAAACCAATACGCCAACCACTGCCGCAATACGATTCGACCGTTTCATCTTATGTACCTCCAGATTTCGCTGCCCCGACAAGTCAGCCGGGACAGCATACTTCATTTACTTACACCAACGTTTCGGGATGCAGTCCAAAACTGACCGCGATGGCGGAATCCACACGATGCATTCGCTCATCATCCAATCTGCCCATACGTTCACGCAGGCGACGTTTATCCAATGTACGAATCTGCTCAAGCAAGATCACGGATTCCTTCGGCAAACCGCAGCTCATGGCTTCCAACTCAATATGTGTCGGCAATTTCGCCTTTCCGGTCTGCGAAGTAATGGCTGCAGCAATCACGGTGGGACTGTGTCGGTTCCCGGTATCGTTCTGAACGATCAGAACCGGACGAACTCCCCCCTGCTCACTGCCAACCACCGGACTCAGGTCCGCGTAGAAAATATCCCCTCGTTTTACACTGTTGTCCACAACGCTCACACTCCGCCGGAATATAGTTGCCTTCCTGCTCTGCAAGACAGTCAGGTCACTATCATTTTCCCACGGGGCGGCGGGAACTATACCCACATCAAAAATTTTCCATACAGCACCGCCGCCGGCCCTACTTTCTCTCCCAACCCATTATATGAGTCGGCGGTAAGAAAGTTCGCCGTCAGTCGATATAAACTCTGGGAACACGACGGGAAATACCACAGAGCATTTCATACTGAATGGTTCCAACCGCGTCTGCTTTTTCTTCCAACGGAAGATCCGGACCAAACACGGTCACTTCATCTCCCACATGAACATCCGAAATATCAGTCACATCGACCATGCAGAGGTCCATACATACACGGCCCAGAATGGGCGCACGCACTGCGTGAACCAACACTTCACCCCGGTTGGAAAGCAGACGCTCAAACCCGTCGGCATAACCAATGGGCAGCACCGCGACACGGGAGTTGCGTGCCAGAGTGTGAGTACATCCGTAGCTGATGCATGTCCCTTTCTCCAGTTCACGCAGCGCAATTACCCGGGTCTTGAGCGTCATCAAAGGAATCAGACCGGGACCGTCCAAACCCTCGCAGGAAGGATCCGGATAATGACCGTACTGCGCAATGCCGCCACGAACCATGTCCAAGTGAGTACATGGATAGTTTAACACGGCAGCGCTCGCTGCGCAATGGCGGATTTGAAATCTCACACCCCGTTCAGAAAGTTTGTCCAACACATCTATAAAGCGGGTAAACTGAAGCATGGTGTATTCCTCATCCCCGTCCGCATGAGCGAAGTGAGTGAAAATTCCTTCGTGCTCCAAACCGGGCAATGCGCAGACCTTTGCGATATTCTGCACGGAATCATCCATGGCAGCTTCATTGCACAAAAAACCAAGGCGGGACATTCCCGTGTCCACTTTAATATGAATCTTCAACGGTTTTCCGGCTTTCACAGCTGCATCGGACAGCGCCTGTGCCAATTCGGTGTCCTGTACAGTTTGTGTCAGGTCATACCGCAGCACCTCATCGGCAAAATCCGGCAGGGTCGGACCAAGAATCAAAATTGGCGTCAAAATACCCGCCTGGCGAAGTTCAACCGCCTCATCCAGGAAGGCAACCGCCAGATATTCCGCACCCAGATCCACCAGTTTTTTCGCAACCGGGATCGCACCATGACCGTAGGCGTTGGCTTTTACAACGCCCATAAAACGGCACCCGCGGGGAAGCATTCCCCGCAGGGCCAGATAATTATGTTCCAGATTGGACAGATCAATCTCCGCCCATGTTCGCTTGGTCGCTTGGTCCATCTTTTGCCCCTTCTATCTTTGTCGATTCTATCGTAAATTCCCGAAACACACATCGAACAACACAGTATCCGTCCGACATCACCTCGACCCGAGCCAAAGCATGACTGTCCGGATCAAACCAGAATGCCGCTTCAGTACCAACGCCCGGCTCTGTCTCCGGGTCACGGCAGCAGAACCAAAGCAGAACACGGTCATCCTCCGTTTCAAAATCACACTCTCCAATGTAGCCGGACATGATATAGTTCAATGCCGCAGGCACCACCTCAATGGGCGACAGCCCGGTTCCGGACAAAGCACCGGTTTCAAGACTCACCGTATCGTATTCCAAAAAGGATTTCCCATCCTGAATACGCGCGGTGATGCCCGCAATGTTTTCCGGTGCGGTAATGGTCAGCCGGGTTTCCCCATTCTTCTCCCATGCGAGGTCCATGGAGTATTCATATACCCGTTGTCCGTAGTCGGCTGTGACATCCACCGATGCGTTGCAGGCCGTCATGGCCAGATAATCCGCACGAATACGCAGCGCCAATTCTTCGGCTGAGCATCCTGTTTCTTGTCCTCCTCTGCCGCACCCGGTCAGCAGGATGAGGGTCATCATTAGTGCGCAAAGAACTCTGCGCACGCTCTTATGCCTCCTCTTCGCACTCCTTCATGGCATAGGGGATCTGTTCGATCAGGTCCCCGATGTTCATGCCGTACTCGCCCTTGTCTTGTGCCGCAAGATCTCCCGCTCTCCCATGAAGCCAGATCGCATCGGGAATGCGGTCCAGATAAGACGGGTTGTTTTCCTTTCGCTGGACCAGCAATCCGGCCATCAGACCGGCCAGAGCATCCCCGGAGCCGCCCCGGGCCATACCGGGGTTCCCGGTCGTATTGATCATACAGATGCCGTTCCAGACGGCAGTAATGGTCCGATGACCCTTCAGCACCAGAACACAGTGATGCTCCTGAGCAAACTCTCTGGCGGCTTCCAGACGGTTTTCAACGGGCAACGCACAGCCGGACAGGCGGGAAAACTCGCCGTCGTGGGGTGTCAGAACGGTCAGTCCTTCCCGTTTGTCCAACACATCTATATGTCTTGAAACGATATTTAGACCATCGGCATCCAGGATGACCGGACAGGTCAGATCGCGCAGCAATGCCAACACCAGCTCTTCGGCCCGCTGGTTTTGTCCCAGGCCGGGACCGATCAGTGCCAGATTGCAAGCCTGTGCTTTCTTCAGAATCTCTTCGTATCGGTCCGACCACGGCCAGACCATGGTTTCATCACACTTGGCGGCAACAATGGGATATACTTCCTGTGGAACGGCCAGGGTAACGAGACCGGCGCCCGCACGCACGGCTGCACGGGATGCAAGCACGGGTGCTCCGGTATATCCCACACTGCCCGCCAGAATGAACACCTTGCCATAATCACCCTTATGGGCATCTCTTCTCCGACGGCGCAGTTCCGGCTTCGGCGTAACCATAACACCGCAACCACTCTCCAACAGGTCATGCGGGATGCCAATATCCGCAATCACAACGCGTCCGGCATGGATGGCACCTTTTCCAACGTAAAGCCCCGGCTTACCGGCCGAAAAAGTAACCGTCACATCTGCTTTGACTGCACGCTCAAACACCCTTCCGGTATCTGCATGGACACCGCTGGGAATATCAGCCGAAACGATCCATTGTGCTGTTTTCATATCAGAAACCGCTCTTGCTGCATCCGGACGAAGATCACTGTTCAGGCCGATACCGAACAGCGCATCAATGGCTACATCGCAGCCAACGTATCGACTCCAATCATCCGGGTCGTAATCTTCCAGCGCACCGCCGGCTTCGATCAATCTATGTTCCATTTCCCGGCTGTCTGCGGTCATCTTTTCCCGGCTGCCGACCAGAACACATCTGACCTTCCAGCCTTCCTGCAGCAGGAATCTGGCGGCAGCAATGCCATCGCCGCCATTGTTCCCCGGGCCACAGTAGACGATGGCCGAGCGTTGCTTGGTCGCCCAGTATTCTTTCTCGATCTGTTCGAGTTCTTCCTTCGACAGCGTGCTGCCATCCTTTGACGAACCGATAAAAGCAACCGAACAGGCCCCCCTCTTCGGTCCGGGCAGCGGAAGGGCAAGAACCTCTTTGACAATTGCCTTCGCAGCCCGCTCCATCAGCAAGGTAGAAGGAATCCCGCGCTCTTCAATTGCAATACGATCGATTTCTTTCATTTGTGCCGCAGTAAATAGCATCAGCGGTATCCCTCCTGCCGGGTTCAGACTGTTTCCTTCATTATAAGAGGTCTGATCGTGCATTGCAATTGATTTCTCTTCCCATCAACCGAAAAAAGTGCTATGATAGAGTAACAAATCTTACCACACGAAACAAACGGACACTCCATTCGCAAAGAAGGCATTTACATGAGAAAAGACCGGGCAGGACTGCTCCTGCACGAACCAAATCTATACAAATCATTTATCATTCTGTCGCTGCCCATTTTCGGCGCAAATTTCCTGCGCGCCTTTAATGATATGGTGGACACCTATTTTATCGGCCAGATCCCCGACTCAGTCGCCGCTCAGGCCGGTATCTCCTCCGCGTGGCCGCCGCTCAGTATCCTGCAGTCTTTTCAAGTCGGCTTCAGCGTAGCAGGCGTTGCCATTATCAGCCAGCTGCTTGGTGCGGGAAAACAGGAAAAAGCGCGGGAAAACGCCGGCGTTCTTTTCCTTCTTTCTGCCGTCCTCGGCATTTTGGTCAATATCATCACCTACTTCATTGCGCCCACGGCAATGACTGTCATCGGTGCAGAGGGCGCCGCTCACGCCTGTGCTGTCGATTATCTGCGCATTCGATCCTTTGAGACCGTTGCATTCTTTATTTTCGGTTCATTTCAGGCAATCCGGCAGGCGCAGGGCGACACCACCACTCCGGTCTGTCTTTCCATCATCTCCATCGTGATCAACATTGTCCTGACCGCCCTTTTTGTGCAGGGCATGGGCATGGGTGCCTTTGGCGCCGGCCTCGCCACCATGATCGGACAGGTTGCCGTTGCTCCGATCTGCCTGTACCTTTTATTCTCCAAAAAACAGCCGCTCCATCTGACATGCAGCTGTCTGCGTTTCCGGCCCTTCGAAACCAAAAATCTGGTCAGAATCTCGCTCCCCTCCGCCGGCAGTCAGGCCCTTTCATCCCTTGGATTTCTCGTTCTCCAGATGGTCGTTGTCAGTTATGGCGATGAAGTTACCGCCGCCTTCAGCATCGGCAACAAGATCGCCAATCTGCTCCTGATGCCGGTATTTGCACTCGGTTCCGTCCTTGCCGCCTACGTAGGGCAGAATATCGGTGCAGGTAATCCCCAACGTGCCCGAAAGGCCTGCAAGACCAGCCGCAATCTGGGATTGATCGTCTCGATCGCCGGCTGTCTGATCCTTCTTCCCTTCCGCCAATGGCTGGTTTCTTTGCTGTCCAATGACCCTTTGACCCAATCTTTTGCAACCGTTTATGTGTTCTGGACCCTGTTGACCCAGCCTCTTATGGCTCTGTTCCAGAATTACCTTGGTATCTTCAACGGCGCAGGCAAGACCCGATATGCAATGATCCTGTCCTCCGCGCGACTGTGGTGTATCCGTCTGCCCCTTCTTCTGATTTTCAAATTACTGACCGACTTGGGCAGCAGCGGCATCTGGTATGCTATGGTTATCAGCAATTTCCTGATCCTGCTTGTGGGCGCATGGCTTTTCCGTAAGATTGATTTTACCCCCATCATTTTGTCCAAACCTCAAAATGGTCCCCTTTCTCAGTAAGGCAGAATTCCTTCTCTTCCCGTTTCGCAGGAACAATGCGGAACGGGAAGATTTTATTCTTGCTTTTCTTTGAATTCTATGTTATAAATGTGTATTGTTATCGGCTATGAATGGGAAAATAACCGCGAAACACCGCCAAGAGAGGTCCTGGTCACCGGCTGAAAGCCAGACTGCGGAACGCCCGGTTTGGTTCGCCCTGGAGCCGCCATGGAGACATGGCCGGATACCCTCCGTTACCGGGGTACAAGTGCTCACATGATGTGAGAATGCGGGTGGTACCGCGGAAGGTTTGCCTTTCGTCCCAATTGACAGGGATGAAGGGCTTTTTTGTTGCCCGCTGAACCGTTTCATCGTTAAATAACATCCATGAAAAGGAGTTAGAAATTTATGAAAGCACAATTGGAAGCCATTCGCAGCGCAGCTTTGGACGCCATTCAGAGTGCACAGGACGCTGCCGGTCTGGACGCAGTTCGCGTTCAGTATCTGGGCAAAAAGGGTGAACTGACTGCCGTTCTGAAGCAGATGGGCAAGCTGTCTCCCGAGGAGCGCCCCATCATGGGTCAGGTCGCCAACGAAGTACGCGCTGCTCTGGAAACCGCTATTGAATCTCAGTCCACCATTCTGGCCGAGAAGGCTCTGGCCGATCAGCTGGCCAACGAAACGCTGGATGTGACCATCCCCGGCACCGAAGTCAAGGTCGGTCACAAGCACCCCATGTACATTGCTCTGGACGAAATCAAGGACATCTTTGTGGGTATGGGCTTTACCATTCTGGACGGTCCCGAAGTGGAATATGCAGAAAACAACTTTGACCGTCTGAACGCTGAAGAAGGCCACCCCTCCCGCGACTGGTCCGACACCTTCTACTTCGACGAGGATAGCCGTGTCATGCTGCGCTCCCAGACAAGCCCCATGCAGGTGCGCGCTATGGATTCCATGGAACTGCCCATCCGCATTCTGGCCCCCGGCCGTGTGTACCGCAAGGACGAAGTGGATGCTACCCACTCCCCCATGTTCCATCAGGTCGAGGGCATGGTTATTGACAAGGGCGTCACCATGGCTGACCTGAAGGGCACGCTGAACACTGTCGTCGAGCAGCTGTACGGCGAGGGTACCAAGACCCGTTTCCGTCCTCACCACTTCCCCTTCACCGAGCCCTCCTGCGAAATGGACGTTCAGTGCCACAAGTGCGGCGGCGTTGGCTGCCCCACCTGCAAGGGCGAAGGCTGGATCGAGCTGCTGGGTGCCGGTATGATCCATCCCCGTGTTCTGGAGATGGCCGGCATTGACCCCGAAGTCTACTCCGGTTGGGCATTCGGCATCGGTCTGGAGCGTACCGCCATGCGCCGCTTCAAGATCGCCGACCTGCGTCTGATTTTCGAAAATGACATCCGTTTCCTGGAACAGTTTTAAGAAAGGAGGCCACACGAAATGAATCTTTCCCGTGAATGGCTCAATGAATTTGTAGAAGTGAGCGCCTCCGACAAGGAATTTGCCGAGGCCATGACCCTCTCCGGCTCCAAGGTTGAAGTCACCGAGGTCGAGGGCGAAGAAATTAAGAATGTTGTTGTGGGCAAGGTCCTCTCTCTGGTCCGCCACCCCGACTCCGACCATATGTGGATCTGCCAGCTGGATGTGGGTGCCAATGCCCCCGTGCAGATCGTCACCGGCGCACAGAATCTGACCGAAGGCGATATCGTCCCCGTGGCCATGGATGACTCCTGGCTGCCCGGCGGCATCCACATCGTTGCCGGCAAACTGCGCGGCGAAACCTCCAACGGTATGCTCTGCTCCCTGAAGGAGCTTGGTCTGACCACCCACGATTTCCCCTACGCCATCGAGGACGGAATCTTTGTTCTCAGCGACGATCCCGATATGCAGGATTTGACTGTGGGTGAGGACATCCGCACCGCAATCGGACTGAACAACCGTGTAGTAGAGTTTGAAATTACTCCCAACCGCCCCGACTGCCTGTGCATGATTGGCCTTGCAAGAGAGGCTGCTGTTACCTTTGGCAAGGAACTGAAGCTGCACACTCCTGTTGTTGAGGCTAAGGCAGGCGGTGATATTAACGAGCTTGCAAAGATCGTTATTGAGGATGCCGCTCTCTGCCCCAGATACACTGCCCGCATGGTTAAGAATGTTAAGATCGGCCCCTCTCCCGCTTGGATGTGTGAGCGTCTGCGCAATGCAGGTATGCGCCCCATTAACAACATGGTTGATATTACCAACTATGTTATGCTTGAGTACGGTCAGCCCATGCATGCATTTGACTTCTCTTGCGTTGAAGGCAACGAGATTCATGTCCGCTGCGCCAAGGAAGGCGAGACCATCAAGACTCTGGACGGTAACGAGAGAAATCTCACTACCTCCATGCTCTGCATCTGCGATGTAAACAAGCCTGTTTGCGTTGCCGGTGTTATGGGTGGTGAGAACAGCGAAATCGTTGGCGATACCGCTATGGTTCTCTTCGAGAGCGCAAACTTCAACGGCCCCTCTGTCCGCCGTACCGCAACCGCTCTTGGTATGCGTACCGATGCTTCTTCCCGTTATGAGAAGGGTCTTGACCCTGAGAATACCTATAAGGCAGTTCAGCGTGCTTGTGAGCTGGTTGAAATGCTGGGTGTTGGTGAGGTCGTTGAGGGTATCATTGATGTTTACCCCGGCAAGACCGAGCCTAAGCAGCTGAAGCTGGAGTCTGCTAAGATCAACGCTCTGCTTGGCACTGATATTGCTGAAGAGAGAATGGCTAAGATCCTGCTGGATCTGGGCTTTGGTGTTGAAGGCGATGTTGTTACCGTTCCCTCCTGGAGAGGTGACGTTGAGCACTACTCCGACCTTGCTGAGGAAGTTGCTCGTTTCTTCGGATACAACGAAATTCCCAATGAGTTTACCGGTGCTATCAGCACCTGTGGTGGCTTCACTCCCGTTCAGGAGTGCGAGCGCCAGATTGGCCAGATTTGCCGCAGCATGGGTATGGACGAGATTATTACCTACTCCTTCATCAGCCCCAACTACTACGATAAGATCTGCCTGCCCTCCGATTCTCCCATGAGAGACAGCCTGCGCATCCTCAACCCCCTGGGCGAGGACACCTCTATTATGCGTACCACTGCCCTGCCCTCTAT
>RHMF01001351.1_pt1 | contig 16200 bp, 5 predicted proteins | sample 5365151 | NCBI WGS metagenome assembly RHMF01 (sample SAMN10266501, study PRJNA497801) | feces metagenome | isolation source: feces | host: Bos taurus | place: China: Prairie of Fairy Mountain | collected 2017-08-14 | reverse complement strand
CCAGGTAGTTGACACCGTCAACGCTGTAGTACAGATTGAAGGCAGCGCCGGTGAGGCTCTCGCCGTTCTCGTCGATCTTGTGGATGGACATCTTGAAGGTATTGTTGGTCCCTTCGGGGATGTCGGGAGTGACGGAAGCTTCTGCGTAGACATTGGTCAGGCCGCCGGCAACGCCCACCAGGCACTGGGATACGTCACGGCCACCTTCGGGCTCGTAGAAGTAAACGCCCTGGGGCAGCATCTGAGTGCCGTTGACAACGGCCTTGACGGTCTGGCCGGCAACGGCCTCAACGGTCATGAAGTACTCGTCGGTGCCCAGCTCGATGGGAGTGGTGGTAACCAGGGTGTCGCCCACATAGATGTCCAGGGAGATGTCGTCCAGCTCGCTGCTGCCGCTGTTGTTCAGCGCAACACGCAGGGCGATGGTGAACACGCCGTCCTTCTCCTGCACGGGGACGGTTTCCAGAACTTCGATCTCGGAGATGACGATCTGGTTCTTTTCGGCGTAGGTGCCTTCCAGGTTTCTCAGGTAGTCGATCAGGCCGTTGATACGGGCAGCAACAGCCTCGTCCTTGGAGAACTTACGCTTGCCGGTCTGCCACCAAATTTCCATTTCGGGGTTGAAGTCGTGCATGACACCGCCCCACTGAGAGTTGGAGGGAACGTCGAAGGTCTGGCTGTAGCGGAAGTCTTCACCGTTGGCGTAATACCAGATGGCAGACTGCACAGCGGTGATGATCTCGGAACGGGTCAGCTCCTGGGCGCCTTCAAAACCGGCCTCTTCCAGGTTGGCCTTCATCTGCTCCAGGGAAATATAGGGGTAGGAATTGGTGACGATGGAACGGATGTGTGCAGCTTCTTCGGGGGTGTAGTAGTCGCTGTCTTCCAGGTTCAGACGCTTGTAGTAAATACCGTTGCCATAGCCGGTCTCGGCATCACAGCAGTACAGCACTTCGTAGTTGCTCTGACCGAAGGTGTACAGACCGTCGGGGGTCCAGGTGTAGTCAGAGGAAGCGTCGATCATGACCAGGGTCTGGGGGATGTCATTGCTGGCACCGCCGTCGGTGCTGACCATGTGACCGCTCATTTCATAGGCGTGACGGGGGGAAGCGTAGACGGACAGGAAGGTGTAGCTGTCCTTGCCTGCTGCCACATCAATGACCACTTCGTCACCGTACCAGTTGGTGGTGACCTCTTCGGTGGTGCCTTCTTCGTTGGCGAAGACGGCGGTGGCGCCGATGCCCAGGCACAGGACCAGAGCCATCAGAACGGACATGAGTTTCAGGAAAGTCTTTTTCATGGTGTTACCTCCATCGGGGATTGGTTGTTGTTCCTTATGGCTGTATCATATCACCTGATAGTTACAAAAACGGTTATATTTTCGGAATTTTTCAACTTTTTTCATTAATTTGAAAACTATGCATAAAAAACCCCTCCCGGTTGCCCGGGAGGGGTTTATGATCGATCAGCACTCCTTGCGCTTGAGGGTGATGCAGGTGCCCAGCACCAGCAGGGAAGCGATGGCAGCGATGATGGCAAAGCGGATGTTGTCGCCCGTGGGGGGATTCTCGGGGATGGGCTCATCGGGGATGATGGTCTCGGTCTCGTTGAAGAACTCGATGCCCTCAGCGCCCTCGGTAACAACGTTCAGCAGGGTGCCGTCCTCAGACAGGGTGACGGTAACGGTGACGGTGTAGACGGTCTCGTCGTAGATGATCATGTCATCGTCGGTATCCTCGTAGACCTCGAAGATCTCGAAGGTGTAGATGCCTTCCTCAGTGAAGGTCAGAGCGGAGAAGGTGAACACGCCGTCTTCGCCGCTGGTCACGGTCTCCAGGACCTCGCCGTTGGCAGCGATGGCGAACTCAAAGCCGGAAGCCAGCTCGTCGTCCAGGTACTTTACGCCGCCCAGGGTCAGCTCAACGGCTTCAGCGGGGTTGGTGTAGGTCACTTCGGGCTCGGGGAAGAACTCGGGAGCGCCTTCGTTACCCTCGTTGTCGATGGGGTAGATGATGGCGACCTGGTTGGTGCCGGCAACATGCTCGCCGGGCAGAGCGCTTCTCTGCACCAGATCAACGGTGTACTGCAGAGCGACAGGAGCGAACTTGGAAACGTTCTCGCCGAAGGTCCAAACGAAATGCTCGGTGGTGGTGCCGTTGCCCTGGTAGTACTCCAGAGTGAAGGTGGGCTCGGTGGCGTTGGGAGCGGTGAAAGTGTAGGTAGAGGTCACGTCGGCCTTGGTGTTGTCGACCTTGGCGGTGGTGTAAACCACGTTACCGACGGTCAGGATCAGCTTGTCAGCGCTGTCGACAAAGTCGAAGTTGTAGCCTTCCTCGGCGTCGTCGCTGTAGCCGATGTAGTCGACCACGCTGGAGCCGATGGAGCAGGTGTAGAGGATTTCGTCCTTGATGGGATCGAAGAAGGTCTTGTCGTCCTTGGTTTCGTACTTGATGGCTTCGCCGCCGGCCAGCATATCCACGAAGCTGTGGCCGATGTACTGGTTGGTCCAATCAACGCCGTAGCCGGAAGGAGACCAGTTGCCGTTGGTGTAGTTGACGTTCAGTGCGTTGTAGATGGGGTAGAAGTTGATGCCGCAATCGACGATCTCGTCCATGGCGTAGTGGTAAGCTTCCCACATGGCGCGCTCGTAGCCGATGGCGTGTGCAGCGGCTTCGTCGGTCAGAGGGTTGGCACCTGCGACGAAGGTGGGATACTTGGCCAGCTCTTCAGCGTCATCGATGGGCATGTATGCGCCGAAGCCTCTGGATCTGAAGGCGTGAGAGTTGCCGTAGGAGGAGCCGGAGCTGTACCAGGTCAGGAACTCGCCGGACTCGATGGTGCAAGCCTCGTACACCACGTTATCACCGTCAGCGATGTCATCGGACACCCACTGCTCGATGTAGGACCAGTAGAAGCTCCACAGAGTCTCGCCTTCGGCCTTGTCGGTCTTGGCCTCGAAAGCCTCTACAATGCCCTTGGGGATGGGATAGGTGTTGGTCTGGTTGGTGCGGGCGCGCTGCCAGGCCTTGTTGGTGTAGAAGACACCGTTGGAGTCCTGGGTGCTGGTGATAAAGTGCACGGGAACGGTAGCGGCGTACTCGTTGTTCTCACCGCTGTTGAAGAAGTAAGTGAAGCCGGAGGTGATCATGACCAGGTGCTGACGCTCGGGGTGATCGGCCAGCTCGGACTCGCTGAACATCTTCTTGGCCTTGAGCAGAGCGTTTTCCATGTTCACGCCGTCATACAGAGCCTCGCAGGTAGCCAAGGCATTGGCGATCATGCTGGGCAGCTGATCGATGTTCTCTGCATCGATGCGGGTCAGGGGCATAGCCACCACATTGTCGGAGGAGAAGGGAACCATGCCGAAGTTAACATGGGTGCCGGCGGCGACCATTTCTTCCATGGTGCTCACCAGGCTGCTGAGCAGGATGTCGCCGTCCACATTGGGAGTGCCGTCTTCGTTGGCGGCGTAGCTGCCAACGATGTAGATGATGTCGGAGCCCAGCACGTCGGCTTCGCCGGGAACGCGCAGGGTGACGTCGCTGTAGCGGTCGTCATACAGATCGGTAGCGGTCTTGTTCTTGTCGATGGTGTTGGGATCAACGTAGTCGACGAAGCAAGCCTTGGTGTGCAGGTGATTCTCTTCGCAGGTGCAGGTGTAGGATTCGGCAGCATAACCGTGGATACCGGTGCTGATCAAACCGAAGATCATAACAAAAGCGACCAGGAAAGCGATGATTCTGGATCTTTTCATTTTATATTCCTCCTAATTCCTTCTGGGGGGTTGAACTTTACAACCGTATAGTAGCATCTGCCGGTTACAAGAACGGTTACATTTCAAGAAAAAATCTATTTTTTGTAAAAAAATTAAAAAGTAACCAAAAAAATCCCTCCCGGTTGCCCGGGAGGGAGCGGATTTGGTTTTAGCACTCCTTGCGCTTGAGGACGATGCAGGTGCCCAGCACCAGCAGGGAAGCGATGGCAGCGAAGAATGCGAAGCGGATGTTGTCGCCCGTGGGGGGGTTCTCGGGGACGGGCTCGTCGGGGATGACAGTCACGGTCTCGTTGAAGAACTCGATGTTCTCGGCGCCTTCCACGGTGGTGATCAGTGCCAGGCCGTCTTCGGCCCAGACCACGGTGATGGTGACGGTGTAGACTGCTTCGTCGTAGATGTAGTCTTCAGCAGCTTCCTCTTCGTACACTTCGAAGATCTGGAAGGTGTAGGTGCCTTCCTTGGTGAAGGACAGAGCGGAGAAGGTGAACACGCCATCTTCGTTGCTCTTGACGATCTCCAGGATCTCGTCGTCCTGAGCCAGAGCAAACTCGAAGTTGCCGGCCAGCTCGTCGTCCAGGTACTTCAGACCGCTCAGAACCACCTCAGCGGAGCAGGTAACCACGGTGGGAACCAGGATCTCGTGCTTCAGACCATCGTTGTAGTGGATGTCGGTGTTGCCGTTGGCGGGGTAGGACTCGTCGTAGTTGAAGCCTTCCTCGGCGGTGTCCACGGTGACTTCATACTCCAGACGGTAGTTGTCGGAGCGCAGCATGGGGCCGTCCTTGACGTACCAGGTCAGCAGGTAGATATCACCGGAGGTATTGCCGATGACGTTCTCGCCGCCGTTTTCGTAGTCAGCGGGATCAACCAGCTCCACGATTACGGGAACTTCCTGAGCGGTGGGACGGTTCTCGTCGATCAGCCAGCCTTCCTGGGCGGACCAGATGACGGTGTTGGTGGAAGCATCAACGATGCGCAGGGTAGTGGGATCCAGGTTGACCCACTTGCTCATGTAGTCGGTGACGGTGACGTCGTAGTAGTCGGACAGAGCCATGTCGGCCAGAATGCCTTCCAGAGCCTCGCACAGACCGGCGATGCCGTTGGACTGGATGAAGGAAGCCTTCTCGTTGGTGATGCCGGTGTCCATCCAGGCGGTGTAGCTGTCGTAGTCCACCACATACAGGGCGCTGACCTGTGCCATAGCAGCCAGTGCATCGGCGGCAACGGGAGTGCGGGCCCAGCGGTCACCGTAGGCTCTTGTAAGTGGTGTAGTAGAACAGATCCTGAATGTAGGTGCCGTTCTCCTTGTCATACTTGACGAAGGCGCGCTCAGCGTCGGAAACGGGATACTCAACGCCACGGGTCAGGCCGGAGTAAGCGTAAACATCGGTCCAAACCTGCTCAGCGAAGGTGATGAATTCTTCCTCGGTCACAGCACCGTTGGTGAAGGCAGCGGCCAGGATTTCTTCGGCGGTCATGCCGGCAAAGCGGTCGCCGAAGACGGTGGTGAAAGCAGCGGGCAGGTTCTCGCCGTAGGCAACAGCGCCTTCAAAAGCGGCCTGTGCAACGGTCAGAGCGCCGAACTTGGTCCAGGTCTGCCAGTTTGCATCGAAGGCACGGGGGGTCTCGTCGGTGTTGATGTTGCCGTCGGAGATGAAGATCACTTCCACATTGCCCAGAGTGGCGTCGTGGTTTGCGATGTACTCAGCAACGCCGGTGAAGCCGGCTTCGCAGTTGGTGGAGGAACGGCCGTAGAGCAGGTTGCCGGGCAGCTCGCCCAGAGCAGCGGCCAGCTCGTCAGCGTCCTTGACGTGTTCCAGAACGATGTTGTCGCCCATACCGAAGGCCATCAGGGTCAGCTGGGTGTTGCCATTGCCGTTGAGAACGGTCTTGCCGATCAGGTTGATGGCTTCCTTCATGGCGGGCCACTCGTTGTCCATGGAGTAGGAGCCGTCCACCATCAGGATGACTTCGTCGTGCTTTTCGATCCGGTCGCCGCCGGGAACTTCGATGCTGACGGTGTAGCGATCGTCGCCGCGGTTGGCCAGTTCGGATTCCTTGTCAGCTACCATGGAGGGAACGTCCTTCACGGAGAAGGTGGCTTCCAGGCTGGCGGAGATATCCACGGTGTTGTAGCCGGAGGCGACACCAACCATGGTCTGGGACTGGGCAACGCCGCCCTCAGCGACGAAGATGTAGGTGTTGTTTTCCAGGAACTGGGCGCCGGCAACGTTCAGAGTGAAGTTGAACTTCTGGTCTGCGCGCAGCTTCAGGCCTTCCAGGGTGTAGAAGCCGTTGGCATCGGGCATCAGAGCGCCTTCGCCGGTGAGCTTGCAGGTGAGGGTCTGCTGGTTGCCGTCGGCATCCACATAGGTCAGCACGATGGCCAGATCGTCTTTCTCCACATCAGCGGTGAAGTAGGTGGTGAAATTCAGAGAAGCTTCATAAACGCCGTTGCCCAGGTGGTTGCCCACGGTCAGGGACATGTCCTTGATGAAGTTCTTCTCGTTGATAACGACGGTGGACTTTTCGTTGGTTTCCAGGGAGACCAGGTACTCATACAGAGCCTTGGTTCTGGCAGCGCCGGCATGGTCATCCACACCGTTGCGGCTGTCGCCGTTCTTGGAGCTGGCGTAGGTGATGTCGCCAACGATCATGCGGTCAGTGCCGTCCAGGGCGTAGTTGGAACCATTGGCGAAGGACCAGATGGCAGCCTGGGTGGCGTCGATGGCCTCACCGGAGGTCAGCTGGTCGATGACTTCGTCGGTCAGAACGATGTGCTCGGTAACAGTCTTGCAGACATAGCCATTGCCGATGTACTCGCCTTCCTTCAGCTCGTAACCCTCGGTGGCCTTCTGGATGTAAACGACGAAGGTGATGTCGTATTCCTTTTCGACCTTGCCTTCAGCAACAGCCTGCTTCAGGTCGGCCTTCAGCTGGGTCAGGCTGCCCATGCCTTCCAGGGTGCCCCAGTAACCGTTCTGGGTGATGGCGCGGATATGCTCAGCAGCATCCTCGGATGCATAGTAGGTGTTGTCTTCCAGGTTGGCAACAGAGTAGAAGGGATTGCCGCTGGCAACGCCGGTGCCCAGGTCAACGCAGTAGGCGTACACAGCTTCGCCTGCTTCGTTCATCAGCAGGAAGTGCTGGGGACGGGTGCCGGTCTTCTGATCGAAGGGACCGTTGATGTTGGTGGTGGGCTGACCCATGTAGGTCAGGGGATTGCCGTTGGAGTGCTGCAGTTCCTTGATGATGAACTGGCCATTTTCGTCCAGCTTGGGGGTGCCGTCTTCGTTGCGCTCGTAAATGACGCGGACCTTGCTGACATAGTGGCCGCTGTAGTCGCCGTAGCCGACAAACTGGAAGGGGTAGCCTTCGGGAGCGTCGGTCACGGTGATGGTGCTGGGATCGTGGAAGTGGCCGTTGTCGGTGTACAGCTCATGAATGACCTGCTGCTTCTTCTGATCAGCGGTGTCATTTCTGTCGAACTTCAGGTAGGGCTTGGGGCCGTTGAAACCGGAAGAGCTGACATGGTTGACCAGGGTGGTCAGCGGGGAAGTTTCCACGGTCACCAGACGGAAGCCGTCAAAACCGGTGCCGGAGATGTCTTCCAGTGCGCTGGTGGTCTTGCCGGGGATCATTTCCACGGTGATCTTGGGAGTCTCAGTTTCTTCGGCGGCAAAAACTGCGGTGGCGCCGATGCTCAGGCACAGAGCCAGGGCCAGCAGTACAGAAGTCAGTTTCACAAATGCTTTTTTCATGGTATTTACCTCCATTGGAATTGGGTTGGTTGTTCCTTATGGCTGTAGTTTAACACCGACCGGTTACGAAATCAGTTACATTTCAATCTTTTTTTATTTTTTTGTAAAAAATTAATTACCAGGTCAAAAGAAAAACCCTCCCCGGTAGTGGGGAGGGTCGATCTTATGGCGTTTCAGTGACGCTGTCCTGAGAAGATCAATTTTCTGCGGCAAGCGCACTGTCCATCAGCAGCAGCAGCTCCAGCACGCTGCGGAAGCTCTCTTCTGACTTTCCCTCATGCCACATGAGGGAACCCTGCCAGCTGGAATTTTGCCGGAATAAGATGCGCAGCGAGAAGGAGGCCAACTTACCCTCCATGGCGGTACTGACCGGATGCACATGAGAACCTGCCTCCGCATTCTGGGCGCGGAATCTACGCAGGGAAGCAAAGGCCTGGGGGCAGTTTGCTTCGTTAAACATATTCTCCATGCGCAGCAGGAAATCCATAGCACCCGTGAAGGCAATGCCCTCCGGCTGGCTGGGATTGTAGATCCTGCCCTTCAAAACCTTATTCTCGTACGAATCGATGCAAACCAGCGTGGTTCGGTATGAATTGTCGTAGGAATAATTCAACATAACGATCACACTCCTGCTAGGTTACCTCAATTCTATCCCCCACCGGTCACAGAATCGGTTACAAATTCGGATTTTACAAACTCTTTTTCAGAAAATTTTCGTTTTTTGCAAAAACCGGAGCGGGCTGGTAGATACCACTATATGTGCAGGGCAGGACATTTCCGCACCACTATATATGCGCCGCGTCAGCAAGGGAAACGTCTGCCGTTTCCCTTTGAGCCGGAAAACTGTGAATAATCCTTGAATTTTCTGTCGAACTGTGTTATAATGCTTGCGACTATTTTTTCTGAACGGAACGATACATTATGATAGTAAAAAAAGAGACCGGATGGCGGCTGCTGATGTTTTTTGGAATGGTGCTGCTTCTGGTTTTGCTGTTTTGGTTTATGTTTTCCGGCGAAAACCGGGTCCTGCTGGAAAGTTTGATCCACAACGATTTTTCCAATGAAGAGTTGCAGGATAAGCTCAAGGACTTCGGTGTTCGCGGATACATCACCATTTCTGCTCTGTCCATGCTGCAGGTGGTCTGCACCTTCCTGCCGGCAGAGCCTGCCCAGATGCTTGCCGGCCTGACTTTTGGTTTCCCTGTTGGTCTGTTGTGCTGCTATGTGGGCGTGTTTTTGGGCAATACCATTATCTACCTGCTCCAGAAGTGCTATGGTGATAAATTGCGCTTCTTTGTGTCCAAAAAGATGGACATTGACTTAGATACGCTGTCCCGCTCCAGCAAAAGCGCCATTATTATATTAATATTGTATATCCTGCCGGCCATTCCCTACGGTCTGATCTGCTTCTTTGCGGCCAGCATCGGCATGCGCTACAGACGTTTCATCATTGTTACCATGCTGGGCTCCCTGCCCTCTGTGTGTATCGGCGTCGGCCTGGGACATGTGACCCTTTCCTACAACTGGGTCGTGGTGGTGATTCTGTTTGGCGTACTGGCCATTGCGGTGCTTTTGATGACCATCTTCCGCAAGAAGCTGTTTTCCAAGCTGTATGACTATGCCAACAAGACGGAACTGGTTTCCAAGACCGCGGTCCGCAAGGAAAACGGCCTGCTGCTGACAGTGCTGTACAGCGCGCTGCGTGTCTACTATTTCTTCCGCGGTCTGCGGGTGCGCAAGATCAACAAGCTGGAAGGACATCCGGAAAAGCCTGCCATCGTGCTGTGCAACCACGGCTCGTTTATCGACTTCGTGTATGCTGAGGCCATGCTGCGCAAGAGTCGCCCCCATTTCGTGGTGGCACGTCTGTATTTCTATCATAAGTGGCTGGGCACCCTCCTGCGGGAGCTGGGCTGCTTCCCCAAGAGCATGTTTGCTCTGGATATTGAAAGCACCAAAAACTGCCTGCGAGTCCTGCAGCGGGGAGAGATCCTGGCCATGATGCCGGAGGCCCGGCTGTCCACCGCCGGCCGCTTTGAGGACATTCAGGAATCCACCTATTCCTTCCTGAAGAAATCCGGTGTGCCGGTGTACACCGTGAAGCTGCGGGGCGACTACTTTGCCGATCCCAAGTGGGGCAACGGTCTGCGCCGGGGCGCCCGGGTAGAGGCGGAGCTGGATATTCTGTTCACTGCCCAGCAGCTGAAGGAACTGTCCCTGGAGCAGATCCGCCGGGGTGTGGAGGAACGGCTGTATTACGATGAATTTGCCTGGCTGGAAACCCAGCCCAAGCTGCGCTACCGCTCCAGACGGCTGGCAGAGGGTTTGGAGAATATCCTCTCCGTCTGTCCCGTCTGCAAGAAAAAGCACACCATCTCCACCCGCAAGCGGGAGATTTTCTGCAGCCATTGTGGCCGGCTGACGGCTTTGAATGACCGCTATGGCTTTGAACCCGGTTTTGTGTTTGACAATTTCGGCCAATGGTATGCCTGGCAGAAGGAGCTTTTGAAGCAGCAGATCCTGGCAGATCCGGAATATGTGCTGCAATCTGCCGTGGAACTGCGGCTGCCCGGTGACGGCAAGAGCCTGACCCGTCATGCCGGCAACGGCACCTGCACGCTCAGCCGCAGCGGCCTGACCTATGAAGGCACCAAAGATGGCCAGCCCTACCGGGTCAGCTTCGCCATCGATAAGATCTATCGCCTGCTCTTCGGCGCCGGTAAAAACTTCGAGATCTACAACGGTTCGGAGATTCTGTTCTTCGTTCCGGAAATCAAACAGTCTGCAGTGGATTGGTATCTGACCTCCATGATCCTTTACGACGAGGCCGCAGCAGACTGACAGCCACCAAAGGGGGTTTCTATGATCACAAAAGAAAAGCCTGCCACCGCCGCAAAAAAAGAGGAAGCCTTTTCCTCCATCAATGCCCGCGCCTTTGTTACTGTGGTATCCATTCTTGTGGCCATTCTGATCCTTTGCGGATCCCTTTCCTACATCATCCCGCAGGGCTCTTTCCAAAGAGATGAGACCGGCGGCATCATCCTTGGCACCTATGAGGCCGGCGAGGTTTCCGGCATCGCCATCTGGCGGGTGCTGACGGCACCGGCCCGGGTCTTCGCCTCTTCCGATGCCCTCACCATTATTATGATCAGCATTTTCCTGCTGGTTATGAGCGGTATTTTCAATCTTCTGGAAAAAACCGGCGGCATTCGCACCTTCATCGTGCAGATTATGAACCGTCTGCGGGATAAGGGCAGCGCGGTGGTCTGCGTAACGGTGCTGATCTTCATGCTCTTCGGCAGCCTGTTTGGTATGTTTGAAGAACTGGTGACGCTGCTGCCGCTGATGATCGTGTTCATGCTCAGCATGAAGATGGACACCATGGTGGGTCTGGGCTCCTGCCTGCTGGCAGCCTGCTTCGGTTTCTCCGCTGCCATTACCAACCCCTTCTCCGTGGGCATCGCCTCCCAGTATGCCGGCATCTCCACCGCCTCCGGTGCCTGGCTGCGGGTGGTATTCTTCGTGCTGATCTATGGCAGCCTGTGCGTATTTCTGATGCATTACCTGCGGAAGCTCCGCCGGGATCCCAAGCTGTCTCCCACCTATGAATCCGACCTTCTCAAGCGGGAGAATCTGCAGATGGATGCCGGGGAGTCTGCCGAGTATCAGAAGCGGGCCTTCCGCATCTATGCGGCCTTCTTTGCCGTTCAGGGCGCGCTGCTGGTGGCCATTGCTTCTATCCGTGCCATTTCCGGCCTGGCCATTCCCATTCTGGCCGCCAGCTTCCTGATTTTCGGCCTGGCTGCCGGCATGCTGGTGTACCGCCAGCCCGGAAAGGTGATGAAGTGGTTCTTCCAGGGCGCGGTGGCTATGGTGCCTGCGATCCTGATGATCGCCATTGCCTCCTCTGTCCGCCTGGTCATGGAGGAAAGCGGCATCATCGACACCATTATGTACTTTGTACTCAACGCGCTGGATGGCTGCAGTCCCTTTGTGGCGATCCTGCTGATCTATGCGCTGATCCTGTTTTTGCAGCTGTTCATCGGCTCTGCCACAGCCAAGATCATTCTGATCATGCCCATCGTCATGCCCATTGCCAGGGCGCTGGGCATTTCTCCCACCCTGATCATTCTGACCTACTGCATGGCAGACGGTTTTACGGATGTGATCATGCCCACCAATCCGGTGCTGTTGATCGGTCTGTCCATGGCCAATGTGTCCTACGTCAAGTGGGTCAAGTGGACCTGGAAGCTGCAGCTGTTCGTGTTCCTGCTTTCTGTGCTGGTGCTGTTGTTCGGCGCCTGGATCGGATATTAACAAACATCCCCGTTGGAGCGTTCCCGGCTCCGACGGGGTTTTTGCGCCCGGACCCGGATCGGGGCGTGTATACTATATATAATGTAGGAGGGCGAGCGGGGCAGAAGCGGGACTTCCGGCGGTTTTTGTGGAAGTATACAGAAAATATACAATCTTTGCATACAAAACAGCGTCAGAACGGCATCCAAAAGCCGCTGCCGCTGTTTTTTGCCTTTGTCAGACGGGTGCAACGGGGCAGGGGATGTATGCATTGTTCTACCTACAAGGACAGTAGGTAAAAGACAATTCGATACAAAATGACCGATTTGCTCCTATATGGCCCAAAAGGGAGAATTTTCCGGTGATTGTCTGTATAAAATGCCATAAATGTGCGCTCATGAAGGACGATGCCAACTAAAATCCGCAATTCGTATCTGAATTATGGACAAATTGCATATAAACTATGAAAAATTTATGAATATTCTTATTGACAACTTTGTGGTGCTTTGGCTATAATGTAAACAGCGAAAACTCGTTAAAATCCACTTCCGGGGAACCGGAAAACCCAAGAGGCAGAGATGCTTGGTGGTCTGTTTCGCCTTTCGGTCTGCACGGCAAGTGATTCAGATCCTCCAATGCGGCCCTGCCATCTCCCCCCTCAATTATGAGGACAACTCAAGAAAGGAAGGAACACTCTATGAACATGAAGAAGAGACTCCTGGCTCTGGTTCTGGTACTGGTTATGGTACTGAACTGGATCCCCCTGGCCAATGCACAGGGCGCCGGCGCTGCTGATTTCAGCGACTCCTCCGGCGGCCGCCTTGGCCTGACCGCCCCCAGTGGTGAGCTGAAGCAGCAGACCGGCTTTTTGCCCGGTCAATCCGGCCTCACCAAATTTGAACAGTCCAATCTGCCTTTCTCCACGCAGAACACTGAGTCTGTGTTTGAGGCAGATGAACTGGTTACATTTATCGTCACTCTGGAAAGCGAGCCCCTGCTGAAGCGGTTTACTGCTGATGAGATCGCCGCCCAGATTCCCGCTGTCTGCGAGTACCGCACTCAGCAGGAACAGCTGGTTACAGCTGCACAGGACGAGGTCGTAGCTCTGCTGGGCCATGAGGAAGGTTTTGCGCTGGGCTTTACTTACTCCATCGCATCCGTCGGTTTCTCTGTTACGACCGCTTACCGTAATATGGAAGCTCTGGAAGCTTTGAAGAACGTGAAGAGCGTTTATGTTGCTCCCGTCTTCGATGTTCCCGAGAGCGGCGAAGAGAGCCTGTCTGCTCTGACCTCCAATTCCTCCAGCATGATCGGCGCTGACGTTGCCAACAAGACCGGCTACACCGGTCGCGGTATGCGTATCGCCATCCTGGATACCGGCATCACTGTTGATCATCCCAGCTTCGCAGCTTTGCCTGATGATGCTCTGGTGGATCCCATGACCCGTGACGAAGTGGACGCCATTTGGAGCGAGCTGAACGCCGGTAAGATGTCCGCTAAGTTCAACCTGTCTTACTATAACAGCAAGATCCCCTTCATCTTCAACTACTCTGCCGGTAATTTCAATGTGGATAATTCCTACGCCGGCTCCGATCATGGTACCCACGTTGCCGGTATCGCAGCAGCCAACCGCATCGAAGGCGTGGATGTTGTGGGTATGGCTCCCGAGGCACAGCTGATCGTCATGCAGGTATTTGAGCAGGGCGGCGGTGCCAGCTTTGCCACCATCATGGCCGCACTGGAAGACTGTGTCCTGCTGGAAGTTGACACTGCCAACCTGTCCCTGGGTATGGCTGCCGGCTTCCACGATCCCGAGGATCAGATGTTGGAGACTCTGTCTCTGTTCCTGGAGACTGACATTCAGGTCATCATTGCTTCCGGTAATGATACCAACAACGCCTATATGAACCTCTGGGGTCTGGATATGTCCCTGATCACCAACCCCGATATCGGCCTGGCCGGTACTCCCTCTACTTACTCTGCAGCTCTGGCTGTTGCTTCCGTTGACAACGACGGCTACGAAATGTACTACATCACCGTCAACGGTGCAGACTATGGCTACCAGGATACTGCCACCTCTGCTGAGACCAACTTCCTGGGCAAGTACCGCGACACCGAGCTGGAATTCGTCGTGGTTCCCGGCGTTGGTAAGGTGGAAGACTACGCAGGTCTGGATGTGACCGGTAAGGTTGCTCTGGTCTCCCGTGGTGAGATCTCCTTTATGGAGAAGCAGCAGATTGCTGGCGAGCAGGGTGCTGTTGCTGTGATCGTTTACAACAACGACCGCGGTCCCTTCGCCATGCAGATCACTGACGGCGGCATCCCCGCTATCAGCATCGACCGTGAGGCCGGCGCTGCCCTGATCGCCGCTGCCGGTGATGACAGTGTTGGCACTCTGAAGGTCTGTAACGCTGACACCAAGGTCTTCAAGGTTCCTCAGACCGTCAGCTCCTTCTCCTCCTGGGGCGTTACCCCCGACCTGAAGCTGAAGCCCGAAATTTCCGGTGTTGGCGGTAGTGTTTACGCTACCAGAGACCCCAACATGACTGGCGCTTACTATGGCTACATGAGCGGTACCTCCATGGCATCTCCCCAGGTCGCAGGTGCTATGGCAGTTCTGATCCAGTATCTGGACGAGAACTTCCCCGAGATCCAGGGTGCTGAGCAGCGTGTTATGGCTGCCAACCTGATGATGTCTACCGCCAATCCTCTGATGTATAGCGATGCGCTGGAGTACTCCCCCAGAGCGCAGGGTGCCGGTCTTGCCGACCTGGTCAAGGCTACCACCACTCCCGCATACCTGTCCAACCCTGCCGCTTCCGAGTCCCGCCCCAAGATCGAGTTTGGCGACGATGACGAGAAAAACGGTGTTTACGAGTTCTCCTTTACCATCACCAATATCTCCAACGAGGCTGTCAGCTACACCTTCGACAGCTCCGTGCTGACCGAGGCCATCTACGGTGGTTGGTTCATTGCCAATGCCCCCTATGGCCTGGAAGCTAAGGTCCAGATGCCTGATGTCGTGGAAGTTCCCGCCGGCGAGACTGTTACTGTCGAAGCCAAGCTGGTTCTGACCGAGGCTGACAAGGCATATCTGGAGCAGTTCCCCAACGGCATTTATGTGGAAGGCTATATCTATGCTGAGCCCGTTGCCGAGGACGGTGTTACCCTGTCCATGCCCATGGTGGGCTTCTACGGCGACTGGTCCGACGCTCCCATCTTCGATAACAATGATCTGGGCGGCTACAGCCTGTACCCCAAGATGGTTTACACTTACTACTCCGAGCTGGGCACCAACCCCTACTTCCGTAACGGTAACTCCGGCGAAGAGTACAGCTACTTCTCCTACTCCAACCTGCTCGACGAGATCGACTTTGGTATGCTGCGTAACGCGAAGTACATGTACATCAGCGTTGTGGATGCAGATAATCCCGACGTGGTCTACTATGAGCTGGAAGGCGTGGATCTGCGCAAGACCTACTTCAACCCCAACTACGGCATGATCATTCCCTTCTACATCCTCTCCTCCTATGGCGAGGTTTGGGATGGTACCGATGCCCAGGGCAACAAGCTGCCTGACGGCACTACCGTTACCTATCGCTTCGATGCATGGCTGGACGACGGCGATGACATCATGGACGACAGCTGGTCCTTCAATGTGACCGTGGACGACACCCTGCCTGAGCTGGTCAACGACAATGCTATGCAGGAAGCTATGCGCGTCGACGGCGACCGTACTTACCTGACCCTGGAGATGCTGGAAAACGAGAAGATCGCTGCTGTCATCTTCATGAGCCCCAACGGCACCATCATGGGCAAGTACGAAGTGGAAAATGTTCCCGGCGAACTGCTGGTCCAGGAATTTGATATCACCGGCTTCGGCGGCGAGTTCACCATCATCGTGGCTGACTACGCCTGCAACGAGACCGAAGTGGACGTTTACCTGAACCTGGGCGAGCAGAACAACGCTGTTCCCGAGCCTCAGGAGCTGGATCCCAACCGTATCTACGGTTCCGAGACCTTCGACAGCGCTCTGGTTGAGGGCGGCTGGTTCAGCGCTAACAAGGAAGATTTCTCCGATCCCAGAAATGAAACCTTCGACACCAGCGCACGTTACTACTCTGCTGAGTATGTCAATGGCTACATCATTGGCCAGAACGTCAACACCGGCAATCTGGAACTGGTCACTCCTTCCGGCACCTACTGGTCCACGAAGGTCATCGCACAGAATCCCGCACAGCCCGGTGCATCCGGTTGCTGGGTCCTGTACGATATGGCTCTGGATCACTCCGGCAAGCTGGCAGCTGCATTCGGCGTGGATTACAACGCCTACGGCTCCGACGCTCTGTTTGCTACCGGCTGGATGTA
>RHMF01001449.1_pt1 | contig 16204 bp, 15 predicted proteins | sample 5365151 | NCBI WGS metagenome assembly RHMF01 (sample SAMN10266501, study PRJNA497801) | feces metagenome | isolation source: feces | host: Bos taurus | place: China: Prairie of Fairy Mountain | collected 2017-08-14 | reverse complement strand
AGCTTCTTCCGTGCTACCCCTCGACTTGCATGTGTTAAGCCTGTAGCTAGCGTTCATCCTGAGCCAGGATCAAACTCTTCATTGTAAAATATTATGTTCGCCTTAAAGGCGACGTTGACTCTGCTCGTGATGTATCCTTCTCTACTATAAACGTAAATTGACGGTTAGTTCATAGTTCATTTACCCTATACCGTGACGACATCACAGTATAGCTTCTTGTACTACTTGTCTGTATGGAAAATATTTTCAAAGAACTCTTTCTTTAACGCTCTCAAGGGGTGTCCCTCTCGATTGCGGATGCAAAGGTAGTACAAATTTCACATTCCAACCAAATATTCCGACAACTTTTTTGCAGAAAATTTTAGCGCATTTTAATAAGTGTCTGATTTACACTCATAGACTCTATAACCCTCGAAAACGATTTTTATCAATATTGCCACTTCCGTATTGCAAATAATGCATTTCTATAAAAAAGGTCAAACCAAAAGAGCCGCCCAGCTTTCATTACCAATTACACACATTTAGTTCAATATCATACTATCATTCGGGGATTTTATGTAATTTTGCAGCAAACATTAGCATTCAAGACAATGAAAAAGCGTTGGCACCTCCCCTTCCTTCTATTCCTTATTATAGGAAGCGTCATAATTTTAAGTAAGAGCAAACCCACCTACCGCACCCAGCAAGGCAAGATATTCGGCACACTATACACCGTAATCTACGAGCATAATGCCGACCTACAAGCCTCAATCATGGGAGCAATGCAGGCGGTAGACAATTCACTGTCTCCATTCAATCCGCACTCCATCATCTCACACATCAACAACAACGACTCCGTCGCCATAGACTCGCTTTTCGCTGAAGTATTCCACAACTCCTTATATATATATAATGAGAGCCATGGCGCTTTCGACCCCACAGTAGCCCCGCTCGTCAACGCTTGGGGGTTCGGATTCAAAAACGACATCAAGATTACGACCTCCACCATTGATAGCCTGCGCACACTTATCGGCATGAACCGCATCGTCCTCACTCCAGAAGGCTGCATAGCAAAGGAAGACCCACGCATCATGCTCGACTTCAGCGCCATCGCCAAGGGATATGGAAGCGACCGCGTGGCTCGCACCCTCGACAGCTGCGGAGTAAAGAACTACATGGTGGAAATTGGCGGCGAAGTGGTAGTAAAAGGGAGAAACAGAAACGGCAACCCCTGGGGCATCGGTATCAACAAGCCTATTGACGACTCGCTCTCTACCAACCAGGAGCTGCAGACGGTGCTTCGCCTCACAGATTGCGCTATCGCCACCTCAGGAAACTACCGCAACTACTACTATAAGGATGGCATGAAGTATGCCCACACTATAGACCCACGCAGCGGTTATCCTGTGCAGCACTCGCTGCTCTCAGCCACGGTGATTGCCGACAATTGCATGCGTGCCGACGCCCTCGCTACAGCCTTTATGGTATTGGGCGTAGATTCGGCCATGGCTTACTGCGAGCGCCACCCTGAGATTGACGGCTATTTCATCGTAGCAGCAGACAGTGGGCGTTACGAGGTGCGCCAATCTTTCGATGAAGGAGAATATTAAACATTTGGAATACACCCTGAACAAAAAAGGTTGCGATCACCGCAACCTTTTTTTATACACATTTTCATCAAAAAAAAGACCTCAATAGGCACGAGCAAAAAGTACGCGACGTGCCGAGGGTTTCCCTGTCACCATACATATGCCAGGAGTAGCATCACCCTCTAAGGGGATGCAGCGGATAGTCGCCTTAGTTTCCTCCTTGATGCGTTCCTCGGTCTCGGGAGTACCATCCCAGTGAGCCAACACAAAGCCACCCTTTTCAATCTGCTCCTTAAATTCATCATAAGTATCCACCACAGCCGTGTGCTCCTCACGATAACGCAGAGCCTTCTGATAAATACCCTCCTGGATTTCATCGAGCAGGCCAAATACATACTCTTCGATACCATCGCATGATCGGGTTTCCTTTTCCAAAGTATCACGACGCATTACTTCCATGGTGTTGTTCTCGAGATCGCGACCACCCATCACGAGACGTACGGGTACACCCTTGAGTTCGTAGTCGGCAAACTTGAACCCAGGGCGTTTATTGTCGGCATTATCGTACTTGACGCTCACACCCATGTCACGCAGCTTCGACACAATACTCTCAACCTTGGCATCGATGGCGCTAAGCTGCTCGGCATTTTTATATATAGGGACAATGACAACCTGTATGGGAGCCAACTTCGGAGGCAACACAAGGCCGTTGTCATCAGAATGAGCCATAATAAGGGCACCCATCAGGCGAGTCGACACACCCCACGAACTGGCCCACACGTACTGCATGTTGTTTTCCTTGTCTACGTATTGTACGTCGAACGCCTTGGCGAAGTTCTGTCCAAGGAAATGCGAGGTTCCGCTCTGCAGCGCCTTACCGTCCTGCATCAGAGCTTCAATAGTGTAGGTATCAAGCGCACCGGCGAAACGCTCATTGGCACTCTTCACACCCTTGACTACGGGTAGGGCCATATACTTCTCGGCAAACTCGCCGTAGAGATTAATCATTTCCTTGGTCTTATCCTCGGCCTCTTCACGGGTTGCGTGAGCTGTGTGGCCTTCCTGCCATAAGAACTCGGCGGTGCGGAGGAACAAGCGAGTACGCATCTCCCAACGCATCACATTGGCCCATTGGTTGCACAGAATGGGAAGGTCTCGGTATGAATGAATCCAATTCTTATAGGTACTCCAGATAATTGTCTCTGAGGTAGGGCGAATGATAAGTTCTTCCTCAAGACGTGCTGCAGGGTCAACGACCACACCACTGCCATCTTCAGCATTCTTCAAACGATAATGAGTCACTACGGCACACTCTTTGGCGAAACCCTCAACGTGATCAGCCTCACGCGAGAGATATGATTTCGGGATGAGCAGGGGGAAGTAAGCATTTACTACACCCGTTTCCTTAAACATCTTGTCAAGTTGAGCCTGCATTTTCTCCCAAATAGCATAACCATAAGGTTTAATTACCATACAGCCACGCACTGCCGACTGTTCGGCGAGATCGGCCTTCACGACCAAGTCATTGTACCACTGCGAATAGTTTTCGCTACGTTTGGTAAGTTCTTTTAGTTCTTTTGCCATATTATTTACGATGTATATATCTTATTGCATTGGGTGGCTAGGCAGAGATTACTTGACCCTCCATTTCTTAGCACACCACATTCGGTATGCAAAATTACATTTTTTTCATCGTTTTACACTTATTTTTTGCATAAAATATGGTAATATCTTATTTTTTCACTACTTTCGCAGAAGAAATAAGCAAAATATTATTTACTAACATTAAAAAATTAAAGTATGAAATTAAAAGTATTGGCTTTGAGCTTATGCGCCGCTTTGCTTCTTAGTTCTTGCGGCAGTTGGAAGAACACAGGTTATGGTACTGCAATCGGCACAGCCGCCGGTGCTGCCATCGGTCTGGGTATCGGACACTTAGCTGGCAATAAAACTGTAGGCACAGCCGTAGGTGCTGCTGTAGGTGCTGGTGCCGGTGCACTCATCGGCCGCAAGATGGACAAGGCCGCCGAGGCTGCCAAACAAGTTGAGGGTGCCCAAGTGCAGCTTGTAGAGATCAACGGCTTGCCCGCAGTAAAGGTAACTTTCGAGTCAGGCATCCTTTTTGACTTCAACAGTTCCAAGTTGAGTGATGATGCCAAGGCAAGCCTCACCAAATTTGCAGAAGTACTCAAGAGTACTCCCGATGCTGACGTAGCCATCCTCGGTCACACCGACAATGTAGGAACCGAAAAGGCCAACCAATCCGTATCAGAAAAGCGTGCCAAGGCCGTAGCTGACTATCTGAAGTCACAAAACGTACCCGCAAACCAGATTAAGGATGTGCAAGGTATGAATTACAGCCAGCCCGTAGCTTCTAACGATACCGAAGAAGGTCGTGCACAGAACCGCCGCGTAGAGGTTTACATGTACGCAAGCCAAGCCATGATTGATGCCGCTAACGCTGAAGCTGCAAAATAATCATTACAGACATGAACTTTTCCTACCCGACCAAGGTTTACACTTGGTCGGGTGAATTTTGACAAAACAATACATACCTAATCTCAACTATGAATATCTATTTCGACGGTCTGCTCATCGGAGCAGCAACATTCCTTACCATCGGATTGTTTCATCCGTTAGTCATCAAGGCAGAATACTATCTAGGCGTCAGATGCTGGTGGATGTTTCTTGTAGCCGGCATTGTTGGTGTTATCGGCTCACTCTTCGTATGCAGTTCGCTACTGTCAACACTACTCGGAGTTTTCGCCTTCTCCTCTTTCTGGAGCATCAAGGAACTCTTCCAACAGCGCGAACGAGTACGTAAAGGTTGGTTCCCTAAAAATCCTAATAGGAAAGATAGCCAAGGGAAACAAAAATGAGGCAAATGCCATTGTTGCCCAACGCTAACTTCTCACTACCCCAAAGGAAAACGTCAATACTATTACTTAACAAGTAACACTTTATGTATCTTACCGTCCTTGGCTTCACCCTCATTTTCCTCGCCACCACAGCAGGATCGGCACTCGTATACTGCTTTCGTGGCGATATTTCCAAGCGCACCAACTCCATCCTTCTCGGCTTCGCAGCCGGGGTGATGATAGCAGCCTCCGTATGGTCATTGATCATACCCTCCCTTGAGGGTGCCGAGTCAACACTCGGGCGTTTCTCCTGGATACCCGCTGCCATCAGTTTCCTGCTTGGCGGATTGTTTGTAATGCTGCTCGACCACGTGATTCCTCACCTCCACGCAGGCAGCAACCACGAGGAGGGACCCCACTCATCGGCACGAAAGAGTACCAAGCTCTTCCTCGCCGTCACCATCCACAATATTCCCGAGGGACTTGCCGTTGGATTCGCCTTCGGAGCCGCAGCCGTAAGTGGCGAGCCCACAGCCTATTATGCTGCTTTAGGCCTTGCCATCGGTATGTCTATACAGAACTTCCCCGAAGGAGCCGCCATCGCCTTACCAATGCGCACAGCCACTCGCAGCAAGCATCGCGCTTTCCTTTATGGAATGGGCAGTGGAGCAGTTGAGCCCATTGCTGCCACTTTAGGATTCTTCCTCTCTACAGAACTGGCGACACTGCAGCCTTGGTTTCTCGGTTTTGCAGCAGGTGCCATGATTTTCGTGGTAGCCGAAGACCTTATTCCTGACTCCAACATTAGCGAATACCCACACACCGGCACTTGGGGCGTCATGACAGGCTTCATCGTCATGATGGTGCTCGACGTAGCTTTAGGATAACTACCAACTTCAATCACACAATCTCACTACCCTCACCCCAGGACAACTCTTGCGTACTTTCAGATAGTCATATAAGGTGCGCTCATCGATTACCACGCTTCCGTGGTTCATCGAAGCGTGCATGAGGTGCAGCTTGCCATCCTGCCACACGGCAAAGCCAAGGTGTGTCACATCAAGTCCGTTAATGGTCGTCACTAAGGCAAGGATGTCGCCATCATGGATGGGCAACACCTCGGGCGGAAGATGCAAATGCGCCTTATCTATATAATGAATGGGATGGCATGCATACCGCTGTTCAATCTTCCTCATCGAGTCCACCGCCCACGCATGAGCCTTGAGATAGGGATAACTCTCGGGGTGGCTACTCATGAAACTAAGCGTAAGCGTATCAGTCCGCCACAGATGAGCATCTTCCTCCGTAGGCTTCAGTTCGCGCCACACGCCACGCCGGACATTCTCGCCCACCCAATCGGTAAAGTAGTGAAGTCGCGAGAGATAGCCATCGACTACCCCATCGCGATAGCGCAGAGCCTGCACATACTGTCCGAAGGTAAGGCTGTCGTACCTCGCTGCCAACCATTGCGCCACAGAGAGTTCCACGAAAGTGGTACAGTCTACATGCAAGGTATCGACAATCAGGCGTTCGTCGCCCTCAGCCTCAAGCGTGCCGCTGACATAGGGCACACCGAGGAACCTCTCCCCCAATCGGGGAATAGTGCCAGCCGTTGCACAAAGTATCGTGCTGAGCAAACAAACCGCAGACATCCAATGTTTCATCTCGGGTGTAAAGATACGACAATTGCTCGAATAATTGTGCGATTGACACATTTTTACTACATTTGCAATGTAAAAAACATCATACAACATGAAGCGACACCTTATATATATAGTCACAGCATTTCTCCTGGGAGGAACCACCTATGCGCAAAGCAACAAGGTGTATCACCCAATGATACATACCCTGCAGACTATTGTCAACGACGACTGGCTGCTCGACGATGTCATCACCCTTGGCACTGACGATTGGGTGAGCATCACGTTCGACCACTTCTCGCACGACTATCACCGCTTCATCTACAAAATCGTGCACTGCAATGCAGACTGGACACCCTCAGACCTCTTCGAGGTGGACTATATGGACGGATTCAACGGACAGTCCATCGAAGATTATGAAAACTCGCTCAACACCACCATGCTCTACACCCACTACCACCTCGACCTGCCCAACGACGAGATACAATTCAAAGTGTCGGGCAACTATAGGGTAGAGATATATTTAGATGAAGATGAAACCCACACCGACGAAAACACTAGCTGGAGTGAGTCTCCCGTTGCCGTCGCCTGCTTCCGCATTGTAGAGCCACGAATGGCACTGCAGGCCACCGTCACAAGCAATACCGACATTGACACCAATCTGAGCCATCAGCAGGTGTCATTCACCGTTGGATACAACACCAGCGAGGTGGTAGATCCAGCCACGGAAATCAAGCCCTATATCTACCAGAATAGCCGCACCGACAACTGCGTATCCCTCGTCAAGCCCACCTACTCTACCCCTGGCCGTCTCGAGTATACCCACAACAAGGCACTCATTTTTCCTGCAGGAAACGAATATCGCCGCTTCGAAATTGTCAACGTGCACTATGCCACACAAGGAGTCGACAACATCCGCTTTTTCGCCCCCTATTACCACGCTACGCTCTATCCTGATGCCCCACGCCGCAACTACAGTTACGACGAGGACCATGACGGACGCTACCTGATACGCTACAACCTTGCTGACAACAGCGCCACAGAGGCCGACTACCTCTTCGTACACTTCCGTCTCGACATGCCACGCCTCGGAGGAGGCAACTTCTACCTTTCGGGGGAATTCAGCTACAACGACTTTACTCCCGCTTACCAAGTTACCTATAACGAAGCCGACCAAGCCTACGAGGCCACCCTCATGCTCAAGCAGGGCGCTTACGACTTTCTCTACCTATGGGTTCCCGACGGCACTAATTCTGGGCAAACAGTCCCTGCCGAAGGAAATTTCTACGAAGCTGAGAACGAGTACCAAGTGTACATCTACCATCGCCCCTTCGGCAGTCGATACGACCGCCTCGTAGCCACACAGCAGGTGAAGTTCACACAAGAATAAACTACCTCCGACGGAGTTTTACAATCAACATAAAACACCTATTAAATAGATATTTGCAACGAGTATTGCACATAATCTCATACCCTTATAAAGCCTTGCATTTATACCCAATATGCATTTCTCAGTTGGTTATAAGCAGAAAATATTATACCTTTGCACAATAATTGAAAAAATAGTAATTGGGAACAATAATCTATATGGACTAACGTTCCTAATTATATATTTATATATTAAAGTTAGATTGCGCAATATAATATGAAAAATATACAAACCCAAACAAGCACGGAAGAGCAGGGCCTGCAAAACAGTTTTTCCAATAATCAGCGGCAAAAAAATCGAGCAATGACATATATGAGAAGACTATCTATACTCGCATTACTACTGTTTTGTGTGCAAGTAGCATCGGCACAGAAAATGTCCGATGACCAAGTAATAGAATATGTACTACAAGCACAAGAAAAAGGTGAAAGTCAGCAGCAAATAGCCAAGGACCTCTTGCGCAAAGGGGTGACAATGGATCAAGTGAACCGTATCAAGCGCAAGATGGAAAGCCAAAAGAAAACAGGAGTGGGAAACTCGTTGACTGAGAAATCGCGTACACGTACAGCTCCCAAGAGGAACGGCGCAATAGAGCTGCAGAGTGTCAAGGAAGAAAAGAACAAACTCAGCGCAACAGAGCGCGAGGAGCAGATGATAGGAGAAATGGAATTCTTCTTCCCTGACTCAACAATGATGTATATAATGGCGGAGCAGAACAAGAAAGAAATTTTCGGCCATCGCATCTTCCAAAACAAAGATGTAGCTTTCGAGGCAAGCTACAACCTGCCCACGCCAGCCAATTACCAATTGGGGCCTGGCGATGAAGTGGCTATCGATATCTGGGGGGCATCGCAATCAAACATCCAAGAAACTATTTCTCCGGATGGGAATATCTATGTGGAAAACCTAGGCCCCATACATCTCAGTGGGCTAACCGTAGCACAGGCCAACAAATATCTGAAAGAGCAGTTCGGACAGATATACTCGAGCATTAATGGTGATGAACCAGATTCAAACATACGTCTCTCGTTGGCACAAAACCGTTCCATTCAGGTCCACGTGATGGGTGAAGTGGAAAATCCAGGCACCTATACGATGTCATCATTTGCCACCATCTTCAATGCCCTATATCAGGCTGGAGGTGTGAATGAAGTGGGTACGCTGCGTGAAGTAAAGGTGTACCGTAACGATAAGTCTGTAGCCACATATGACGTGTACGACTTTATCCTCAATGGCAATAACGATACAGGTATCCGTCTTGAAGACAATGACGTTGTGACGGTAGATGCCTACAAGAACCTCGTAAGTGTGACAGGCAATGTGAAGCGTCCGATGTACTATGAGATGCTCGATGGCGAATCCGTTGAACAACTGCTGAAATATGCAGGAGGATTTACCGGTAATGCCTACAAAACAGACGTGAGACTGATACGTAATGGAAAGCGGGAACGCGAAATATATACGCTTGATTCTACTGAGCGACAGAGCTTTGCCATTTCTGACGGCGACTCCATTTCGGTAGATTCCATCATGCCCACCTTTGCCAATATGGTCGAGGTAAAGGGAGCGGTATATCGTCCTGGAATGTTCCAAATGGATGGGCGTATCAGCACAGTGAAGCAACTTATCGAGAGCGCAGGAGGACTAAAGGATGAAGCGTTCCTCAATCGTGCCATCTTGAACCGTCGCAATCCGAACAATACGATGGAAAACTTGGCCATCAATCTTGAGCGACTGATGGACGGCACTATTGATGATGTACAGCTTAGAAAGAATGATGTACTATTGGTCCCCAGTATATTTGACATGCAGGAGGTACAGACGGTGACCATCTTCGGTGAAGTGGCATTTCCCGGCACCTATCAATATGTGGATAATATGTCAATTGAGGATTTTATCGTGAATGCGGGAGGACTGAAAGAGGCAGCCTCAACAGCCAAGGTGGACGTGGCACGTCGTGTAAAAAACTCACGAGCTACCTCAGCGAGTGATACTATTTCACATACATACTCATTCTCTATTAGCGATGGGCTGGTGGTAGAAGGTAATCCGAACTTCACACTGAAGCCCTTCGATGAGGTATATGTGCGCAAGAGCCCCGGTTATCACGAGCAGGAGAATGTAACCATTGAAGGTGAAGTGCTTTTTGGAGGCACCTATGCATTGGAAAAGAAGAACCAGCGATTGAGCGAGTTGGTGACTAATGCCGGCGGACTGACACCGCAAGCTAATATCAAAGGAGCGCGCCTGGAACGTACAATGACCGAGGAAGAAAAGATGCGTTTGGAATCTACCATCGAAGCGGCTATCCAGATGGCCGAAAACAAGAAAGATTCGGTGGCCATACGCCGTAACATGATGAGCCAAACGACCTATCCGGTAGGTATTGAGTTGGACAAGGCATTAGACAAGCCTGGCTCGGATGCCGATATCACCCTACGTGACGGTGACCGACTGATAATACCGCAGTTCTCCAATACGGTGAAGGTAAGCGGTGAGGTCATGTATGCCAACACCATTGCCTATAATCAAGGAAAGCGTTTGAACTATTACGTGAACCAAGCAGGTGGATACAATGAAAATGCCAGCAAATCGAATGTGTATATCGTATATATGAACGGTACGGTGTCGAAAGCTAACCGTTGGAGTCGAAAGGTAGTAGAGCCAGGTTGCGAAGTGGTAGTACCTGCAAAAGAGGAGAAGGATGGCATGTCAGCCAGTGAAATCCTAAGTTTGAGTTCGACAGCCGCGTCATTGGCTACCGTGGTATTAGCTTTGATTAATGTGTTCCGCTAATGAAAAATATATAAGAGGTATGGAAGAGCTGAATACGAAAAAACAAAAAGAGACGGATATAATAGGTCTCATACTGCTATTATGGAGTAAGCGCAAGCGTATCATTATCAATTGTTTCATTGGTGGTATACTTTCGATTATCGTTGCATTTAGTATTCCTAAACAATACACATCGACAGTGGTGATGGCACCTGAGTCCTCATCGGGCACAAGCGTGTCGGGGGGACTCGGAGCTTTGGCCTCTATGGCAGGTTTTAACCTTGGTGGTTTGTCGGGGAGCGAAGACGCCTTATACCCCGAATTGTATCCACAGATAGTGTCGTCGACACCATTTCTTTGTGATGTGATGAACCTTCAGGTGGAAACAATAGATGGAGAGTTAAAGACCTCTGTGTATGATTATTTGGTCAATCATCAGAAAAGTCCTTGGTGGAGCAAGATGATTGCAACCCCTTTCAAATGGATAAAACGTCTGATAGGAGGAGAAAAAAAAGAAGACATCATACCACTCGATGCCGAAGAAATGGCCCTTTCGCAACGCCAGTACCTTACGCTCAAGTCGTTGGATGATTTAATTTCGGTAAGCGTTGACAAGGGCAACTTTGTGATTACTCTGAGTGTGACGATGCAGGCCGAAAATTGCTTCATATGTAGCAACGGTAGTGTCGGAGAATTTGCAGGAGTATATCGGCAAATATCGTTCAGCCAAGGCGCGTAAGGATTTAGCCTATACAGAGAAACTATATACAGAAGCACAGGAAAAGTATTATAAAGCTCAGCAAGCCTATGCTACCTATGCAGACCAACATCAGGGAGTGGTGAAAATGCAGTATCAAATTGAACAGGACAGGCTTTCGAACGAACAAAACTTGGCATTCAATGTCTATAACCAAATAGCCCAGCAACTGGAAATGGCACGAGCAAAGGTGGCTGAGAGTACACCCGTATGTGTAGTGATGCAACCAGCTATTGTGCCTGTTAAGGCATCGTCACCTAAGAAAATGATGATGGGACTATTGTATGTATTCTTGGCTTTCTTCGGTACGACAGCGTGGTATATTGTGAAGGAATGCCTGCTGCCAGCAGGCATTAAGGAGGGTTGATAATAATACTATACTCTTTAGTGGAGGTATTATGGAAGCTTTTCAGAATGGACTTATCATTGTTTCTATTTTACTGGAGATAGCGGTGTTGGGCTATCTGGAAGTAAAAGCATGGAAGACTCTGTATACTCCACTCAACTTTTTGATGTTTCCCTATTTAATTGTACTTGTCTTCACCATAGCAGTTTCGGGTAATATTGGATTTGTGGAATTCTATTATCCGAGTGTACTGATTTGGAATGTAGGCCTATTGCTGTTTGCCATTCCAAGTTTTGTACTTGCTTATTATACACCTCAGAAGGCCTTCCAACGGAATGGTGTAATTAAGGAAGAGCATCTTCCTCAGATATTGAACTATTTCGCATTGTTTGTCTTCTTGCTTTTTTTGTGGAGATTTAGGCAGACAATGGCTTTCTCGAGAGGTATCATAGGATCCGATGAATTTGGAGAGGATTTCTGTGGCGGAGGTTTGTGGGGACACATGCGTAAGCTTACCATGCCATTATTGATTATACTCATCTATTATGCAAACCGTAAAAATTGGTTAGGTTGGATTTTGATAATACTGCTACTAGGCATCAATTTCCTGTATCAGGTAAAAGGGTGGATTATCATTCCATGCGTATGCGGTATGGCAATGCGCTTATATACGGGAAAGACCAAACTTACGTTTAGACTATTTCTATATGTGATTTTGGCAGGAATGGCTGTCTTCTCATTGTCATATCTACTGGCACTGGTTGTAGCTGGCAATGGTGGCGTGGGACAAATTCTGGAATTTGCTTTCGGGCATTTCTTTCACTATTTTACCAGTGGTACATTCGGTTTGAGTGCTGACATGTACAATATGTTCCCAGACAAAGGTACTTTCGAAGTTATCCTTTGTCCCTTTGTAAATATTGCCAATCAATTGATTGGTAGCGAAGAGTTGGTTTCACCAATCAATCCTCTTTATTATGACACAGGGATTGACTTGACGAATGTACGGACCTACTTCGGCACACTACTGATATATGCTAATCCGGTGCAGTTTGTAATATATATATTTACAGTAAGTACTCTTATGTACCTATTGAAGATAGCTGTAATGCGAATAAATTCGATATATCTGAATATGGTATATTTCTTTGAATGTTCGTTGTTTGCGATGGGATGGTTTGAATTCTATTTCTTCCATCTAGATATCATTGAGGTGCCAGTTCTAATTGGCTGCATCTATCTATTAGTTCGTCTGTTCGGAGGAGACAAAAAGAAGACTGATTGTGCAATAGATACCGAGCCCATGAATAGAGTTTCTTATGGTGAATGTTAGTAAATACAAACAGATTATCGAGAACTTCTTTTCGCTTTCTATCTTGAACGCGCTGAATGTATTGCTACCATTGGTGACACTACCCTATATGCTGCATATAGTAGGTAAGGCTAACTATGGAGCCTACTCCTATATATATGCCATCGTGCAGTATGTAATCCTATTCAGCACGTACGGCTTCAATTTCTCGGCCACGAAGCAGATATCGCAGTGCCGCGACGACAAGAAAGCAGTGTCACGTATTTACAATGCGGTAACGGCGAGTAAGGCATTAATTGCAGTATTCCTTTCTGTGGGTTTGCTGCTATGCGGCAAGTTTGTCTTTAAGGATGGGATAGGTACGCTGATGTTTGTCTATGGCTTGGGAATGGTCGTCGGTGATGTATTGACTCCCATTTGGCTCTTCCAGGGCATGGAAAAGATGAAGTATATGACCATTGTGAATGCTTCGTCAAAGATACTGTTTACTGTACTAATATTTATCGTAGTGCGCGAGCGTGAAGACTACCAATTGCTCATCTCGCTCAACTCGTGTGGTTATATGTTAGCGGGCATACTCAGTCTGATATTGGTATATAGACAGTTTCATCTTCGTCTGCATTGGACGAAGTGGAGCGATATCCGCTTGCAATTAAAGGAGGGGAGCGCTGTATTTGGTTCTACGTTTGGCATGAATCTCTATCGCAATGCCAATGTGATTATTCTCAAGCAATTTGTCTCAGATGATATTGTCGGGCTATATTCCGCAGCAGAGAAGGTAGTCAAGGGCTTTCAGTCCATTATCTCTCCTGCAGCCCAGGCACTATTTCCACATCTTAGTCTGCGTTTCAAAGATAAACCAGCAAGAGAAAACTTGCATCTGCTACGGAAAATTTCTCTGCCATTTACGGCCGTGGTACTTGCAGTTACAGTATTGGTGTATCTTTTTGCTCCGCTCATTTCGGATATTCTTTGTGGCAAGGAGTTCTCGGCCTGTGTGCCACTAATCCGTATCATGACTCTGGTAATTTTGTTTGGTGAAATCAATTACTTGGTGGGCATCGTAGGACTTATCAATATGAACGGACAACGGTATTTCTTCCAATCAGTGATCGTGACGGGCGTCTTTAGTATTCTGTTTATGTTGCTGATGACTCCAAGATGGGGCGGCGCTGCTGCCGCTTGGGCAATGTCCTTGTCTGAGGTACTGCTGTTTGTGTTGTGTTTGTTTAGTCTGTATCGTATAAATAAACGTGTATGACGGCGATTATAGTATTGAATTGGAATGGGACCGATGACACGTTGGCTTGTTTGGAGTCGCTGACAAAAGCAGAGGGACACTTCTGTGTATATGTCGTAGATAATGGTTCATCAGACGATTCGCTGACACGCATTGGGGCGTGGATAGAGGGACATGGTGAAATGGACGTACGTCTAGTGCCGCTCGACAGGAACTATGGCTTTGCCCGTGGTAACAACATGGGAATAGCGGTGGCCCGTCAAGACAATCCCGACAGCTACCTGCTACTCAATAATGATACGGAAGTGAGACCCGACTTTCTTGTGCGACTACAAGCTTTCTCCAAACGTTCGCCTCAGTACCGAATACTGACTCCTAAGATAAACTACTTTTACGACAAGCAGAAGATATGGAATTGTGGTGGCAGACTCTCGTTTGGCTTCCGCAAGTACCATTATGCAGGACAGCCCAACTCGGCTGTAAGGGAGACCGACTATATCCCCATCTCCTTTGTAACGGGTTGCGCATTGTTTTTCTACCCTGAATTGCTTGATGAGCAAGGTCGTCTGCTTACCGAGCGCTTCTTTTTCGGTGAAGAGGACTTCGAGCTGTCGCTTCGCATGAAGGAAAAGAATGTCGCTATGGCTTGCGTGCTTGACTCGCTGATTTATCATAAAGTGGGAGCTACAGTAGGCAAGACTCAGGGTGTATCTAAGTATTACATGCATTATCTGAACCGTTTTATCGATGTGCGTCTACATTTCGGGGCGGTCAAATATGCTGTTTGGAAGCTGCTGAACCTTCCATTTGTAGCACGGTGCTTTTATCGTTCTACGCAGAGCGTATCAGTTACATATCGTTTGTTGACCCGCCTGTTCCGTGATGCTAAGAGTAAAGACAGCGTGACACAGGATGATTTTAATCGTTTGGTGTTGAAACATACCTATTTTCCTTTTAATGTATGAAGTATATCCGTATCTTGTGGTCCTATGTGTGTGGGCTTGCGTATGCAGCGTGGTTGTTAGTGATACCCAAAAAACGTTTAGCTTCCATCGAAGGATTGACTCATCCGCATCTGGTGGTGACACTCACCAGCTATGGACGTCGTGCGGCAAGGACCACCCCACATGTACTGGCTTCGCTGTTGGTACAGACGAAACGTCCAGACAGAATAATTTTATGGCTCGACAATGTAAACTTTTCCGAGGGTAACCTTCCCAAGCGCTTGTCGGCGATGCGTGACAAGTATGGGATAGAGATACGCTTCTGCGAGGATATCCGTTCGTACAAAAAACTGGTTCCTACATTACAACTCTGCCCTGAGGATATATTGGTGACTGTTGATGATGACTTGTTATACAAACGTAAATTATTAGAAAGCTTATACGAAGCTCATCTGGAAACACCTTCGATGCGACTCTGTGCTTTGGCTCATCAGCCAGTGGTGAAGGATGGAAATTTTGTTTCGTATAGAAAATGGAAGCATAATGTGGTATGCCATTCCGACAACGCGATTTTCCCTTTAGGTGGAGCAGGCACATTGTATCCTCCACATGCTTTGCACACCGATGTCACAGACAAGAACCTTTTCATGCGTTTGGCTCCGCAAGCCGACGATGTATGGTTTTGGGCGATGGGAGAAATGGCTGGCACGAAAACTCGCTTGATAAATTTTGGATATCCACTCTATCAGATAGATCTATTGTATCAATTGTTGCACAAAGATGCTTCATTGATGTCTTCCAACCTGCATGAGGACAACAATGACGTGCAAATTAAGAATGTATTGGAACACTATCCAGAACTGATGAGCAAATATCTGTCGTAAGAGTACCTTACTTGGCTATTTTCGGGCACGTATAAGTTTCGACGGATTGCCCCCCACAATAGAATACTCGGGAAAATCTTTGCTCAACACGCAGCCTCCAGCAACGATACTCCCTGTTTTAATGGTTCTTCCGGGCATAATCAGTACTTGACAACCAATCCAAACATCATCTCCAATAATGGTAGGCTTGCGCTCTGTACCTCCCTGCTGTATCATGGGGATGTCTGTACGGTCAAATACATGGTTGCGATCAAGTATAGTGCAGCTGGGTCCCATCATGACATTGCTCCCTACAGTTAAGTTGTTGGGCACGTCGCAACGAATACCAAGGCCAGAATTATCACCCAAACTGATGCCGACTCCAGTTCCGAACTTGGCTCCACGCTCTACATTGACATTCTTGCCGCAATGCTTGAAGATATGCTTGCAGCACCAACGCCTCAATTCTTTA
>RHMF01001394.1_pt1 | contig 16206 bp, 14 predicted proteins | sample 5365151 | NCBI WGS metagenome assembly RHMF01 (sample SAMN10266501, study PRJNA497801) | feces metagenome | isolation source: feces | host: Bos taurus | place: China: Prairie of Fairy Mountain | collected 2017-08-14 | reverse complement strand
ATCCGGGAGGCGCTGGATCATTTCGGCGAACTGGATTATAAAGGCGCTGTGATTCGTTTAAACGGCCAGATAGAAGCCTTCACCATGGGTGAAAAAATCAATGATGAGACTGTGGTTATTCATGTGGAAAAGGCCAATGGCACAATCAACGGTTTATACAGTGCTATTAACCAGGAGTTTCTGCTGCATGAATGGCCCGATGTGGCTTTTGTAAACCGCGAAGAGGACACTGGCGATGAAGGGCTGCGCAAAGCAAAAATGTCCTACCATCCGGTAGCGCTGGTGAAAAAATACAAGGGAGTGTATCAGGCATGACCGATACCGTAATCTGCCGCAGAGCGGAAGAGGCTGATACCGGCCAGGTAAAGACTCTGTGGAGCACCTGTTTTGATGATACCCCGGCCTTTGTGGACTGGTATTTTAACCGGTATTACCGGCATGAAAACACACTGGGGATTTTTGAAAATAAAAATCTGCTGGCATCGGCGCAGGTGATTCCTTATACCATTCAGCTGCGCGGCAAAAAGCTGGACTGCGGTTATGTAGTCGGTGTAGATACGGCGCCGGAAGCACGAAACCGGGGCTATGCCCGCAGGCTTTTAAGAGCATGTCTGGAACTGGAGCGGCAGAGACAGCATGCAATCAGCCTGCTGATGCCCTTTGAAGGGCAGTTTTACTACCGCTACGGCTATCCGTTCTGCTATTTTCATCAGCAGATAAAAATATATCCAAAAGAATTGCGCTGTGCGGCAAAACCCTGGGGCGTTGTGAACGAAACCGACGCTTTTACGGTTATTGATGAGCTGCAGCGTATTTATGAACAGTATACTGCCGCATATGACGGCTTTGTGGTTCGCAGCCGGGAAAGCTGGCAGCTTCTGCTGGAAGACGGCGCTCTGGATCAGACCAGATGTTATCTGATCGAACAGGATGGCCGGGCAGAGGGCTACTGTTTCTGGACTGAGCTGGAAGACGCCATCCTGATTCGGGAAATGGCATGGTGCAGCGAAGAGGCCCGAACTGGCCTATTGCACTTTCTGATGGAAACAGCGCCGGAAACCAGAAAACTGTGGCTGGAGCTTCCTGACGATGATGTACTGGCCGGGCAGCTGGCGGTTTCCAAAACAGCCGCTGTGCAGTACCCGTTTCTGATGGCGCGGATTGTAGATGTAAAAGCATGTCTGGAGGCGCTTTGTTATCCGACTGAGGTGAAGGCATCTTTCCGGATGCAGGTAAGCGATGCCTTTGCACCGTGGAACCATGTTGTTTTTGAAGTGACTATTGCCGATGGGCAGGCCGTGGTGCAGAAGCTGGAATATGCCGATGGCGGTTCCGGTGAAGGCGCCGATATTGCCATTACCATTGAAGGGCTGAGCCAGCTTGTTATGGGCGCACGAAGTGCACAAAAGCTCCACCGGCAGAAGGAACTGGTTTGTGAGCCGGAATATCTGGCGGTTTTACAGCAATTATGGCCGGAGCAGAGCCTGTATTTTAACGAATATTATTAAGAGTTACGACCTGTTCTGGAGATAAAAACCGGATAACACAGACAATAAAGAGGCTTAAGATAGAGAAAAAGAAATTTTTTTCGTGAAATAGCAGAATAAAATTGCAAAGTTTCTCAGAATGATGTATTATAATAAGATAGATTTATCGGCAAAACGGGGAGGATCTTGCATTGGATTATACACGTATTGATGGCAAACTGTTTATGAACATGGTTTTAGCCGGCGTAAACAAACTGAATACAGACAAAGCATCAATTGACAGCCTGAATGTTTTTCCAGTTCCAGATGGTGATACTGGGACTAATATGTCTTTAACCTTAAATTCTGTAGCTCGTTTTCTGGGTCAGATTCCAGAAGGGGAAGTAACAGTGGCAAAAGTGGCAGAACAGATGTCTTACGGGGCACTGATGGGTGCGCGCGGCAACTCTGGCGTAATTCTGTCTCAGATTTTAGGCGGCATTTCTAAAGTATTTGTGACAAAAGGCGATGAAGCAGATGCGAAAAGTTTCGTAGAAGGCTTTGCCGGCGGTGTGGAATCTGCTTATAAAGCAGTTGTGAAGCCAATGGAAGGTACTATTCTGACAGTTTGCAGAGAAGCAAGCGAATATCTGACAAAGGTTTATAACGACAGCTTTACAATCGAAGACTGCTTAAAAGCATATCTGGAAGAAGGCTACCGCAGTCTGGAACGCACACCTGAAATTTTACCTGTTCTGAAACAGGCGGGTGTTGTGGATGCCGGCGCGAAAGGTCTCTTAACCATCGTGGAAGGGATGCTGGCAGGCCTGAATGGTCAGAATGATTTCGCAGAAGAAAACAAACAGGAAGCCGCTGCAGAAAATGAATTTGCAGAATTCCATATTCATCCGGATCAGATTACCTTCCAGTACTGTACCGAAGTAATCGTGCGCAGTACCGAAGGCAGACAGGTAGACGTAGAGGCTGCCCGTGCATATCTGGAAACACTGGGTGACTGTGTACTGGTTGTTGGCGCAGGCGACATCACAAAAGTGCATGTACACACCAACCGTCCAGGGAAAGTTCTGGAATACTTTGTAGAGTTCGGCGACCTGAACGATATGAAAATTGAAAACATGAAAGCGCAGAGCGAACGCTTTGGCGTGGCAGATGCCAGCCTGGAAATGCCTGCGGAACATAAACACATGGCAGTGGTAGCTGTCAGCGCCGGGGAAGGCTTAAATGAAATTTTCGCCGGCCTGGGTGTAGATTATGTAATTACCGGCGGTCAGACCATGAACCCAAGTACCGAAGACTTTATCAATGCCATTGAAAAAGTAAATGCGGACAACGTGATTCTGCTGCCAAACAATAAAAACATTATCATGGCTGCCGATCAGGCTGCTAAAATGAGCACCAGCGTGCAGGTACAGGTTGTTGCAAGCCGTACCATTCCACAGGGGATTGCAGCGCTGATGGCATACGACAGCGAAGGCGAACTGGCTGATAATGCAGAAGCAATGACTGAATCCATGCAGTATGTACGTTCCGGCGAAGTAACCTACGCGGTACGTGACACTTCGATTGATGCATTTGAAATCAAAGAAGGACAGCTGCTGGGTATTGTAGAAGGCAAAATCAAAGCTGTCGGCGATGAAATGCAGCAGCTGATTTGTGATACACTGGACAACATGCAGATGGACGATGCCGAACTGGTAACTCTGTATTACGGCGCTGACGTAACAGAAGACGATGCAAACAGCCTGCTGGCACATCTGGAAGAAACCTATCCGGATGCTGATTTTGAACTGTACAGCGGGGCACAGGCTGTTTACTCCTATCTGATTTCGGTAGAGTAATCGACAGCACGGCATAATGAACTGCTAACGGGAGGAAGAACATGTCGAACATCAGAATTGTGACAGATAGTACTGCAGACCTGACACCGGAACTGGTAAACCGATATGGAATTAAAGTTGTACCGCTGGAAGTTCTGGCTGACGGGAAAGCTTATAAAGACAAAATTGACATTACCAATGATGAATACTACGAAATTCTGCGCACGGCAAAAACACTGCCGACAACATCGCAGCCGTCTCCGGCTGTGTTTGCAGACACCTATCAGGCACTGGCTGCAGAAGGCGCAGAACACATTATTTCCATTCAGATTTCCAGTGAACTGAGCGGTACCTACCAGAGCAGTGTACTGGCGGCAAGCCTTGTTGCCGATACCGTAACCGTGCATAACTTCGACAGCCGGACCGCCACTATGGGGCTGGGGCTGATTGTGTTATCCGCGGCGCGTATGGTGGAGGAAGGCCGGAGCCTGGAGGAAATTCTGGCACAGGTAGAGTACATGATTCAGAATTCGGATTTATATTTTCTGCTGGATTCGCTGGATAACCTGCACAAAGGCGGACGCATCGGGAAAGCAAGCCATCTGTTCGGCTCGCTGTTAAATATCAAACCGGTGCTGAACCTGAGCGGCGGCGTGATCAGCGCCTACGAAAAAGTGCGCGGCAACAAGGGCAACAAAGCCTTAGAACGGCTGATTGCCATTCTGGCCGATAAAATCGACCCGAATAAAAAGCTGTACTGCACCGTAGGTTACTGCGATAACCGGGAAATTGCCGAATACATGGTAGAAAAATTAAAAACCAGCGTAAACTGTGATGAATTTATTTATCTGCAGATTGGCAGCGTTGTAGCGACCCATATTGGTATGGGCGCAGTCGGGCTGGCCTTTTATCAGCTGGAAAATTAAAAAACGCATAATAGGAGCTGTCCGGAATGGACAGCTCTTTTTTTTATAACCACTAGGATTTTTATCTCAGATAGATTATAATCATCTCATTACAAATTCACTGCGGGAGGAATTTTTTATGGAATTAAATTTTACAAGAGAACAGGCATTAGAGCTGTTAAAAAAATATAACAAAGAGCCGTTTCATCTGGAACATGCCTACACATTAGAAGGGGTTATGGGCTGGTATGCAAGAGAACTGGGCTATGGCGAAGACGAAGCGTTCTGGCGTATGGCAGGGCTGCTGCACGATATCGATTTTGAAGTCTATCCGGAAGAACACTGCAAAAGAGCACCGGAACTGCTGGCTGAACTGAATGCCGGTGAAGAACTGGTGCACGCTGTCTGCAGCCACGCATACGGTATCTGCAGTGATGTGGAGCCAACCCACCAGATGGAAAAAGTGCTGTTTGCCGTGGATGAACTGACCGGTTTAATCGGGGCAGGGGTATTAATGCGTCCGTCTAAAACCGTTATGGATATGGAAGCAGACAGCGTAAAACGCAAATTCAAAGACAAACACTTCGCTGCCGGCTGTTCCCGTGATATTATTCGCACCGGGGCAGAACGTCTGGGCTGGGAACTGAACGATTTATTTGCAAAAACCATTCTGGCCATGCGCGATTGCGAAGCAAGCGTACGGGAACAGATGGCTGCGCTGAAAGGTGAATAAAAAATATGTGAGACTGTTTCGGAAACGAGGCAGTCTTTTTTTGCAGATAGCTTTCCTATGTGTTTTTTGCGGTTTATACTGGTGAGAAGAGGCCATATTGTGGTATAATATTATATCTATGCATTAACAGAAAGGAGGGTGTACATGCTTGTACAGGTAGCAGTAGCACGTAAGCTGGCAGAGCATCACGACAGGCTCACCTATCGGGTTCCGGTTCATCTGCAGAAAGCAATCGACTGGGGCAGTATGGTGGTAGTGCCGATGGGGCGCGGCAATCAGCTGGTAAACGGATATGTAACCGGTTTTCTGCCGGAACATCCGGACGATGAAACCGCTTATAAGGATGTTGCTTCGGTGCAGGAAGCCGAAACCATGCTAAACCGGGAACTGGTGGAGCTGGCTGTCTGGATGAGCGAGTACTACCTCTGTTCGTGCTATTATATACTGGAATATATGCTGCCGAAGTTTGCGCGCAGTAAAAAGCAGGATGTTGCTGTCTGGAAGGATGATTCGGCGCTGGCCATGACACGGATGGTGTTTCTGGAAGCGGAGTCGGCAAGGCTTGCGGAAGAAATCCGGGAGCAGGGTGAAATCGCGGTGGAACGCCTGCAGAAAGCGTATCCCCATGCCGAAGCGCTGTTAAAAGAGCTGGTGCAGGCAGAGCTGATCTGTATCGAACAGCGCTATCTGCGGAAGGGCGGCGGCAAAACCGAAGCTGTTTATGAAAGCTGTATTGAACCGGATCAGCTGGAGGAAGCCAGGCAGAGGCTGGGCCGGGCAGTAAAACAGTGGGAGCTGCTGCGGTATGTAACCTATGAAGGGGCGACTGACGGTAAAACACTGAACAGCTACTGGCCGAATTATCGGAATCTGGTAAACGAGCTGATAAAAAAACAGCTGATACGCCGGAAAACAGTACAGGTACAGCGGTTTCACACCGACCATGCCGTGTTCCGCAATGACCGGGAGCTGGTGTTAAATACCGAGCAGCAGCAGGTTCTGGATGTGATTTTAGCCAAAGCTGATAGTCCCTGTGCGGAAGAGGTGCTGCTGCACGGTGTAACCGGAAGCGGCAAAACGGAAGTCTATCTGCGCACCTTGCGTCATGTGCTGGATGAGGGCGGCGGTGCAATGGTTCTGGTGCCGGAGATTGCGCTGACGCCGCAGTTAATCGGCCGGTTCCGCGCGGTCTTAGGCGAGTATGTTGAGGTGCTGCACAGCAATATGTCTGATGGTGAGCGGTTTGATGCCTGGCAGAGGCTGTATCGCGGCCAGACCAGAGTGGTCGTGGGTGTGCGGAGTGCCGTGTTTGCACCGGTTAAAAATCTGCGCCTGATTATTATGGATGAAGAGCACGAGACCACTTTTAAGCAGTCGGAGCCGGATCCGCGCTATCATGCCCGGGATGTGGCACGTTTTCGTATGGAATATCAGCAGGGGCTTTTACTGTTAGGCAGTGCCACGCCGTCGGTGCAGAGCTATTACGAAATCCAGCAGAGGGGCACACTGCTTACTATGCGGCACCGGGCGCAAAAACAGCCGCTTCCCGAGGTGCAGATTATAAATATGGCTCGGGAATTTAAAGGCGGCAATCGCAGTATGTTCAGCCCGGTTCTGGCAGATACTATGGAAAACAGCCTGAAAAACGGGGAACAGGTAATCCTGTTTTTAAACCGGCGCGGTTTTTCCAGTGCTATTGTATGCCGGGAATGCGGTCATACAATGATGTGCGAAAAATGTTCCATTGCGCTGACGTATCATAAGGAGCAGAACCTGGCCAAATGTCACTACTGTGATTACCGGTCGCCGGCGCCAGTCCGGTGTCCGAGCTGCGGAAGCCGGTTTATCCGCTATATGGGCTCCGGTACGGAGCTGGTGGAAGAGGAAGTAAAAAAACGATGGCCCTGGGTGGTAACGGATCGCATGGATCTGGATACCACACAGAATAAAGATGCCCACAACAGCATTCTGGAACGGTTTGCCCGCGGAGAAACCCAGGTGCTGATTGGCACGCAGATGGTAGCCAAAGGGCTGGATTTCCCTAATGTTACTACGGTAGGGGTGCTGGCTGCCGATATGATTTTAAATCTGCCCGATTACAGTGCCGCAGAACGGACCTTTCAGCTGCTGACACAGGTGGCAGGCAGAGCCGGCCGGGGCGACAAGCCGGGCAGCGTAATCGTACAGACATACAATCCGGAGCATTACAGCATTCTTGCTGCGCAGATGCATGATTATCAGGCTTTTTACCGCAGTGAGATTCAGATGCGGGAACTGATGGTCTATCCGCCGTTCTGCTATATGGTGCGGATTCTGGTGAGTGATTTTTCACCGGATGGCATACTGGACGGAATGCAGCAAATGGCAGACGGCATAGCAGAACGTTACCCTGCTATTGAACTGCTGGGGCCGTCCGAGGCGCCGGTGTCTATTGTGCGAAAACGGCACCGGTTTCATATAATTTTAAAGGGCGATAGTCTGGATTTACTGCGGGAAGCAGCAGAATATGGGCAGAATTTCATGAACTTATCAAGAAAGAGTAAAACTTTGAGAATCCTTATTGATGTGGAACCATCAAGTGTTTTATAGTATAAGTAGGATAGTATAAGCAGGAGGAGAAGAACGATGGCTATTTATAATATTGTTACAAAAGAGGATAAATTATTACGCAAAAAATCGCAGGCGGTACCGGAAATTACTCCAAACGTTATCAAACTGTTAGATCGTATGCAGGAAACCATGTATGCGGCACACGGCGTTGGTCTGGCTGCACCGCAGGTTGGTATTTTAAAACGTGTGGTTGTAATCGATATCGGGGAGGAAGGCCCTGGTGTATTACGCTTAATTAACCCTGAAATTCTGGAGCGTTCCGGTGTGCAGAATGGTCCGGAAGGCTGCCTGAGCTGCCCTGGCATGTATGGCGATGTAAAACGCAGCCAGTATGTAAAAGTAAAAGCTCTGAACGAACAGGGCGAAGAAATGATTATCGAAGCAGAAGATTTCCTGGCAAGAGCTTTACAGCACGAAATCGATCATCTGGAAGGGATTCTGTTTATCGATACTGCAACTAATCTGGAATATGAGAAATAGGAGGTGGCTCCCTTGAGAATCGTTTTTATGGGGACACCCGATTTTGCGGTACAGTCGCTGAATGCTCTGGTAGAAGCAGGGCATGATGTGGCAGCCGTTATTACACAGCCCGACCGTCCAAAAGGCCGTGGGAACAAAATGGCTTTTCCGGAAGTAAAAACAAGAGCGCTGGAACTGAATCTGCCGGTTCATCAGCCGGCCAGCGTCAAGGATGAGGCGTTTTTAGAACTCTTAAAGGGCTATGCGCCGGATGTTATTGTAGTAGTGGCCTTTGGCCGCATTCTGCCGCAGGCAGTTCTGGAACTGCCGCAGTACGGCTGCATTAATGTACATGGCTCTCTTCTGCCGAAATATCGCGGTGCAGCGCCGATTCAGCGTGCTGTGCTGGATGGCTGCAAAGAAAGCGGCGTAACCATTATGCAGATGGATATCGGCATGGATACCGGGGATATGCTGCTGCAGGGCAGTCTGCCAATCACCGATGAGGATAATACCGGCACCATGTTTGAAAAACTGGCTGTTCTGGGCGGCGAGCTGCTGATTCAGACACTGGACGGTCTCAAACAGGGGACCATTCAGCCTGTGAAACAGAATGAAGCCGAAGCAACCCATGCGGCCCGCATTCTGAAAGAGGATGAAGTAATTGACTGGAAGAAACCAGCGGATGTGATTTTCTGTCAGATTCGCGGTCTGGCTCCGGCTCCCGGTGCTTACACCATGTGGAACGATCAGCGGCTGAAAATCTGGAAAAGCCGCGTGAATCCAAAAGAAACCGGAAAAGCGCCGGGTACTTTAGTGGAAATCGGCAAAGACTATTTGCTGGTGCAGACCGGCAAGGGCTGTCTGGAAATTTTAGAACTGCAGCCGGCCGGCAAAAAAGCAATGCCGGCAAAAGCCTTCTGCAATGGTACCGGTGTGGAAGCCGGCACACAGTTTGGTGAACTGAATGGATAAAGGCAAAAAACGATTGTTTATTCTGCTGGGGATGGCAAGCCTGCTGGTATACGGGGCTGTGTTTGGCGGCATCTGGTTTCTGATGACCGCCGCCTCTCCGGCGGTGCGCCATATTGCGGTAACAGCACTGGCAGCAGGTTTTGTAATGCTGCTGATTATTATGCTGCTGGGGCTTGGCTGTCTGGTGCTGGGGCTGTTATCCGGAAGCGGTGCGGCCTGGGCGCAGAAGCTGGGACGGGGAATTGTAGAGCTCTTTTATCCGATGGTGCACCGGATTGGCCGGTTTGCAGGCATCTCCAAAGAGGAAATTGAGGATTCCTATATAAAAATCAATAATCAGATGACCGTTGCAGCCGGACGAAAGTTCAGGCCGGAGGAAGTTCTGGTACTGGCGCCCCATTGTCTGCAGAATACCGGCTGTCCGCATAAAATTACAATCGATGTACATAACTGTCATCGCTGCGGAAAATGCAGTATTGACGGTCTGCTGACCATTGCCGAAGAAACCGGTGTAAATTTTGTGGTGGCCAGCGGCGGAACCTTTGCCCGCAAATTTGCAAAGGAATACAGCCCGAAAGCGATTGTGGCCATTGCCTGTGAACGGGATCTGACCAGCGGCATTAAAGATATGAATATGCAGCGTATCCCTGTTGTGGGTGTGCTGAACGAGCGGCCGAACGGGCCGTGTCATAATACCGGTGTGCAGCTGTGCAAGGTGCGGCAGGCTATCGCGTATTTCACAGAAACGTAATACGTCAGGAGGTTTTCTTATGTTTTTTGGATTCTGGGATTTTGTTTTAATCCCCGCAATTCTGGTTTCGCTTTATGCATCCAGCAAAGTAAACAGTACCTATAAACAGTATTCGCAGGTGCCTTCTAAAAGAGGATTTACCGGTGCCGATGTAGCTCGCTTTATTTTAAATCAGAACGGTCTGCACGATGTACCGATTGAAGTAACCGGCGGCCATTTAAGCGACCATTACGATCCGCGTGCCCGTGTTGTGCGTCTGTCGCAGGATGTATACTATGGTTCTTCGCTGGCTTCTCTGGGGGTTGCAGCGCATGAGGTTGGCCATGCTGTGCAGCATGATACCGGCTATCTGCCGCTGTATGTGCGCAATACGGTAATTCCGGTAACCCAGTTCGGGTCTACCGCGGCAATTCCGCTGTTTATTCTGGGCATTTTTGTGAGCAGTGAAACCCTGATGGGTCTGGGGATTGTGCTGTTTAGTGCGATTGTATTTTTTCAGATGGTGACTCTGCCGGTGGAATTTAACGCAAGCTCCCGTGCACTGGCAACACTGGGCGGCGAAGGCTTTTTAGACGAGGCGGAATTAAAAGGCACCTCCAAAGTGCTGCAGGCAGCGGCCTTAACCTATGTGGCAGCAGCACTGACTTCTGTTATGGAATTACTGCGTCTGCTTCTGATGTCCGGGATTCTGGGAGGCAGCGATGACTAAAAAACAGCCTGGAAGCCGTGAACTGGCTTTACAAATCTTATACCAGGTGAACGAGGAAGGGGCTTATGCGAATCTGGCTTTAGACAAAGCCCTTTTTCCATGTACCTGGCTGGACCCGCGCGACAGAGGCTTTATTACCGAAATCGTGTACGGGTCGGTTAAAAACAGAGGTAAACTGGATTATGTACTGAATCAGTTTGCCAGTACTAAAGTAAATAAAATGGATAAATGGACCCGCAATCTTCTGCGGCTGTCGCTGTATCAGATTTTATTCTTAGACAAGGTGCCGGATTCGGCTGCCGTAAATGAGGCAGTAAAACTGGCAAAACACTACGGTCATGTGGACAAGTTTGTAAACGCGGTGCTGCGTAACATTCTGCGCGGTATGGATGGAATCCAGTGGCCGGATAAAGCCAAAGACCCGGTACAGTATCTGATGGTGCAGTATTCTTTCCCGCAGTTTTATCCGTCAGTACGGGCTGGAAGATGCCGAACGGTTATGTGACTGGTATAATCAGCCGGCAGCTATGTGGATTCGCACCAACACCTTAAAAACAACCCGTGCCGAATTAAAACAGATTCTTGAAAAAGAAGGCCTCACCGTTAGCGAGAGCCGTCATACGCCGGAAGGCTTAAAAATCGAGAATGCGGTAAATCTGCACAAACTGAAATCTTTTCAGCAGGGGCTGTTCACCGTGCAGGACGAAAGCTCCATGCTGGTGGCATTAGCAGCGGAACCGGCTCCAGGGCAGCGTGTTCTGGATGTGTGCAGTGCACCGGGCGGCAAAACAACCCATATGGCACAGCTGATGAAAAATAAAGGTTCCATTTATGCCTGCGATATTCATAAACACCGTCTGGATTTAATTGCAGAAAACTGCAAGCGTCTGGGCATCAGCAATGTAGAGCTGGTGCAGCAGGACGGTACAAAGCTGACAAAACGCTGGCAGGAACCTTTTGATGTGGTTCTGTGCGATGTTCCATGTTCCGGGCTCGGGGTATTAGGCCGCAGAGCCGATGCCCGCTGGGCGAAAGAATCGGAGGATATCGCCGGCTTATGCAGAATTCAGAAAAAAATTCTGGAAGAAGCAGCGCAGCTGGTAGTGCCGGGCGGTACTCTGATCTACAGTACCTGCACCATTGCGCCGGAAGAAAATCAGGAGATGGTGGAGGCGTTTGTCCGCGAACATCCTGAATATGAACTGGATGAGACACTCACCGACTGCTGGCTGGATGTTGACAAAGAAGAAACCGGCTATGTGCAGTTCCTGCCGTTTATTGATGATATGGATGGATTCTTCATCGCGCGTATGATGCGCAGGGAGGAAGCATAATGGAAAAACAGGATTTACGAAATATGCAGCTGGATGAAATGACAGCGCTTTTAAAAGAGCTGGGGCAGCCGGCCTTTCGTGCAAAACAGCTTTTTGGCTGGATTCACGAAAAACAGGTGCGGGAAATCAGCCAGATGCATAATCTGGGCAAAAACCTGCTGGAACAGCTGGAAGCCCATTGTACCATTACACCGATGAAACTGGAACGCAAACAGGTATCCAGCGATGGAACCGAAAAATTCCTGTTTCAGCTGGAAGACGGCAACTACGTAGAATGTGTTCTGATGCGTTATCGCGGGGATATGAGCAAACAGCGCAATACGCTATGCATCTCCAGCCAGGTTGGCTGTGCCATGGGCTGCACATTCTGCGCAACCGGGCAGGGCGGTTTTGTACGCAATCTGACCGCTGGTGAAATTTTAAGCCAGGTGTACGAAGTAAATCATCTGCTTTTAGAGGAAGGGGATACCCTTCCGGTAGGGAACGTCGTGTTTATGGGCATGGGGGAACCGCTGCACAATTTAGATAATGTGCGTAAAACCATCAGCCTGTTAAATGATCCGCAGGGGCAGCAGATCGGGATTCGCCGTATGACGGTATCCACCTGCGGGGTTGTGCCGAAAATGCGCGAACTGGCTGACGAGAAGCTGGATATCGTAATGGCGGTGTCGCTCCATGCACCAAACGATGAACAGCGTTCCAGTGTTATGCCGGTGAACAATTCCTGGCCGCTGGCAAAGCTGATGGATGCCTGCCGCTATTATCAGATGCAGACAAAGAACCGCATTACGTTTGAATATGCGCTGATTGCCGGTTTTAATGATCAGCCGGTACATGTACAGCAGCTTAAAAATCTGCTGAAAGGGTTGGACTGCCACTTAAATATTATTCCGGTAAATCCAGTAACCAATACAGCACAGTTCAGCCGTCCGGATAAAAAACAGGTGGCCGCTTTTGTAAAAGCGCTGCAGAATGCCGGCTTAAAAGCCAGCGTGCGCGAGGAAAAAGGTACCGATATCGACGGCGCCTGCGGACAGCTGCGCGGCAAAATGCTGAAAAAATAAGTAAAATACTATAAATACAGAAATCGTTACACAGAGAAGGGCATGCCTTTGTCGTTGGCCGCCTTCCGACTATAGATGGACACGATTTCGTCTGTCATACGTGCAACGGACAGCACTTGTGCTGTTCCGGAAGCACAGGGCAGGCGAAAGGCAGTGTCCAGCACCCCACCAGAAAAGCGTGGGGCGTGGAGGGAAAGGACAAAAGACAAAGCCATCCCTTCTCTGTTTTTTTACGTTTCTTTACGATAAGACGAATAATCTTATAAATAATTTTTAATATTTTTTTGCAAAAAAACACCAAAAAGTATAGCATTCCCCCCCGAATATAGTATAATTATCTTAATTTATCATGGGGGTTCCAGCTCAAAATAGCACCCCGGATAAAAATCTGCCAATAAGGAATGGGGAGGAGACAATGAAGAAACTGATTCAATTTAAAAACATCGTGAAAGAATTCGATGGGAATCTTGTTTTAAAAGGAATTAATTTAGACATTTACGAAAATGAGTTCGTGACGCTGCTGGGGCCTAGCGGCTGCGGGAAAACGACTCTGCTGCGTATTCTGGGTGGCTTCCTGACGCCGGATAAGGGTCAGGTTATGTTTGATGGCGCAGACATTTGCGAACTGCCGCCATATAAGCGGGAAATCAACACGGTATTCCAGAAGTACGCCCTGTTCCCTCACATGAACGTTTATGACAATGTAGCTTTTGGTCTGAAAATCAAAAAAGAACCAAAAGATGTAATAGAACAGAAAGTAAAACGTATGCTGAAATTAGTAGGTCTGGAAGACTTCGGGCCTCGCCGCATTAACGAAATGTCCGGCGGTCAGCAGCAGCGTGTGGCCATTGCCCGTGCGCTGGTAAATGAGCCATCGGTACTGCTCTTAGACGAGCCGTTAGGCGCTCTGGACCTGAAGCTGCGTAAAGAAATGCAGCACGAACTGAAAAAAATTCAGCAGGAGGTTGGCATTACCTTCGTATTCGTTACTCACGACCAGGAGGAAGCCTTAACCATGTCCGATAAAATTGTAGTTATGAAAGAGGGCACCATTCAGCAGATTGGTTCTCCAACAGATATCTACAACGAGCCTGCCAATGAATTTGTTGCCCGCTTCATCGGGGAAAGTAATATCATCGACGGCGTGATGATTCAGGACAAAGAAGTTATGTTCGAAGATAAAAAATTCGCCTGTCTGGATGCCGGGTTTGCGCCAAATGAAAAAGTTGACGTAGTAATCCGTCCGGAAGACCTGGATATTGTTCCAAAAGAACAGGGCAAACTGAAAGGCGTTGTAAAATCGGTGCTGTTCAAGGGTGTTCACTACGAAACCATCGTAGAAACCCGTTCTGGTACCAGCATTACCGTAACTATGCACGTATCCGAGGACAAACCGGTAGTTAACACCGAGGCAAAAGAAAAAATGAGTGCCAACGACTTCTATCTGGACTTAGAGGATATTGCTGAACTGACAGAGGCGGATATCATTGCCCGTGCCGATGCACAGGCATGGGATTCGGAAAGCGAAGACTGGATTTCCATCAACAAAGTGGAATACGATATCGAACCGAAAATCGGCACCTATCCGGTAACCTTCTCTACAAAAGCGGGTACTATGGTATCGGCGCAGATGTTTGTGCGGGAAGCAAACCGTATTGCAAGTAAAGAATACGAAGAAGAAATCTATGCGGTGAACTTCTTCAAAAAAGTAGACGAAATCAAAGAAAGTATGGCGCTGGATACCGACCTGAAAACCTGGGCAAATGCTTCCGCGTGGAGCCTGGAGGACGGTGTCATGGTAGAAATTACCGATGTGGTTTACGATTTCGATCCGGAAACCATCGTGCCTGGCGATTACAAAGTAACCTTTAAGACAGAAGGTTATGAATATATGATCGATACAACAGACAAACATGAAGTGGGTGAAGAAGTAGGGCTGCTGTTTGGCCCTGAAGATATCCACATTATGTCGCGGAAGGGGAGTTACTGATTATGAAACAGTTCCGCCGCATGGCCTACCCTTACATCTTCTGGAGTATCGTTATGATTATCCTGCCGATGCTGTTAATCGTAATGTATGCATTTACCCAGAAGGGCAACGACGTATTAACCTTCAAAGTAACCCTGGATAACTTTATCCGGTTCTTTAGTGATCCGATCTTCATGGATGTTCTGAAACGCTCCATGTGGGTAGCGGTTCTGACAACTGTGCTGTGTCTGGTGCTGGGGTATCCGGTTGCCTATATTATTGCACAGGCTGACGGCCGCAAAAAAGTAATGCTGGTGCTGTTAATCACCATTCCAATGTGGATTAACATGCTGGTGCGCACCTATGCCTGGGTGGGGATTCTGCAGGATAAAGGGCTCATTAACACCATTCTGGGCTTCTTTGGCATCGGGCCGATCAGCCTGATTTACACCGATTTCGCGGTTGTACTGGGGATGGTGTATAACTTTATTCCGTTTATGATTCTGCAGATTTATACCGCTCTCAGCAAACTGGATAAAAGCTACCTGGAGGCAGCAAGCGACTTAGGCGCCAACAAGCTGCAGTCCTTTTTAAACGTAACCCTGCCGTTATCTCTGCCAGGGGTTATCAGCGGTATTACCCTGGTATTCCTGCCGGCGGTATCCAGCTTCTTTATTCCAAAGATGCTGGGCGGCGGCCAGTACGTATTAATCGGGAACGTTATCGAATCCCAGTTCCTCACATCCGGCAACTGGAACTTCGGTAGTGCGATTTCTCTGATTATGGCGGTTATCATCCTGATTTCCATGTACATCACCAAAAAACTGGATAAAACCGGCTTAAATGAAGGGGGGAAATAGCAGATGAAAGATTCGAAAAAAATTCTCTCTAAAATCTACATGGTGCTGATTATGGCATTTTTCTATCTGCCTATTTTCTACACGGTGGTGTTCTCGTTCAACTCGGGTCGTTCGTTAACCCGCTTTGACGGCTTCTCCCTGCGCTGGTATGAAAAAATGTTCAGCGATTCCAACATGATGAAGGCGATTTTCTATACCATCATCATTGCGCTTATGGCAACTGCCATTTCTACAGTGGTGGGCACCATTGCAGCCATCGGGTTATCCAACTGCCGCAAACTGGTGCGCGGTACCATGGAGCAGGTAAATAATCTGCCGTTAACCAACCCGGATATCGTAACCGCTATCGGGCTGTTAATGTTCTTTAGTATGCTGGGGCTGGAAAAAGGCTTTACCACTATGCTGCTGGCACACGTGATGTTCTGCATCCCGTATGTTATGCTGAGTGTTATGCCGAAACTGCGCTCCTTAGATCCAAACCTGGCCGATGCTGCGCTGGATTTAGGCGCAACACCATGGCAGGCACTGACCAA